>Ga0208688_1000500_pt1 | contig 21565 bp, 16 predicted proteins | sample June2015DPH_6_15_FD_184696 | JGI IMG/M metagenome (GOLD analysis project Ga0208688, IMG submission 184696) | Peatland microbial communities from SPRUCE experiment site at the Marcell Experimental Forest, Minnesota, USA - June2015DPH_6_150... | ecosystem: Environmental > Terrestrial > Soil >... | reverse complement strand
GCTCGCTAAGCACCGCGCAGCGCGCGCAAAAAATGCGCTCACCCCAAAGCGATAAGTTGTCAGGGCGTGCCGAGGCCGCATGGGTCCTCCTCAATGCCAACATGGGTGACATATGGGTTCCATTAAGGATGACATTATTTACCGTCTTGAGTGCAATGCGACCGGACAAAGAAAACAAGGAGCTTGACAGGCAGCGAACAAAGACGAAACTAATCGACCATGGGCAAAGCCCTAACAATACGGAGACTGGGCGAAAACTTCCGCAGTGCCGGGATCGATCTCCGAAGACTGGGGCATCTCCTCGACCCATTCCCGCTATGCTGGAAATTCCGGGAACAAACTGTCCTGAGGATCGGCGAAATGGCTTGGAGCTGTAATGTGTGGGCCACCTATCGAACGATGGTCACTGTGAGGTTCCCATTAGGCGGGCCAGATGGAGTTCGGTTCATTTCCGAAGTCCACTGTTATCACATTGTCCCAGGTGTGAAGAAGCCATCGAGAGGGATTCAGCGTGCCGGTTTATCAAACCGTTGCGGCTTGCCTGTGTGGGCTGGTAGGTTCTCTGCATGGGTTCGGTCTTCCTGGTCCCCGTCCTAACTCCACACGGCCACCTCACCTTGATCGAGGATCGCGACGCATCGGCTCTTGAGCCCGAGCTTGCTCAACGTCTACAGGATGCCTTCGTGCGTGGATCGGGCCATGGTCTGCTCCAACTCGGAGCCAGTGAAGTCGGAGTCGCGCTTCCTCCCGTCTTCTCCTATTGGCGAGAATTCGGCGCGCGCTACGTGACGGCCATCTGCACTCTGCCGGAAGGTAGAGCCCGGTCCATAAAGAGGCATATTCCATCTCCGCCCGATGCGGAACTGGCTTGGCTGGCTCTCGCGGCGCCCCCGATGACTGGAGCGGAGTACCTGACGACAACTGTCCTTCAGTGTCTCTGGCAAGAACTGGACAGCGCTTTCGGGCTGGAATTATCTGAATCGAAGTGCGGCGTTCAGGATTTCTTGAAGCGCCGCAACGCGGCGTGGAACCTTGTCGGCCGCGTGCACTTCAACCTCGCCGAGAACCGCAAGGACGAGGCCGCCCCATTCGCCTTTCTCGCAACTTATACCACTCGACTGTCGGCACACGCCAAGGCCCAACATCTTCCGCTAGGGCAGGCTCTCCGCGAGTATGCGGGCGCGGCCAACAAGGATCGCCTGCTGTCGCTGCTTCTCCCCGTTCAGCAAGCCTCGGAAAGCTGCTCGTGGCTGAAAGCCATGGTCGATGCGGGCGAGATCTTCCACCCATTGCGGTGGAGGCCGCACGAGGCCATGCAGCTTTTGAGAGATGTCCCGCAACTGGAGAGTGCGGGCGTAGTGGTGCGGATGCCAGCGACCTGGCAAGCCAACCGGCCTCTGCGCCCGCAGGTGACGGCCAAAGTTGGCGGTAAGGTGTTGTCGGGAGTGGGCCAGGATGCACTGCTCGATTTCCGCATGGAAGTCACGCTCGACGGGGAAACATTGACCGCTGCCGAGGTCCGGGAGTTGTTGGCTAAGTCGGATGGGCTCGCGCTGGTTCGAGGGCGTTGGGTGGAAGTTGATCGGGAGCGGTTAAGCCGAATGATGGAATATTTCGGCCAGGTCGAGCGGACCGCTGCCGAAAGTGGTCTCAGTCTTCGGGAAGCCATGCGCATGCTCGCTGGGGCCGATGTGGCTGTGGGCGGCGAATCTGCTGCCAGCGAAGCGGACTGGGCGCAGGTCGTCGCGGGTCCGTGGCTCGCGGAGACTCTGAGGGGACTGCGCAGTCCGGAGGGATTGGGTCGCATCGATCCCGGCTCGGCTCTGAACGGTACTCTGCGGCCCTACCAGCAGGTGGGCGTGCGCTGGCTTTATCTCCTCGCAAAGCTCGGCCTCGGAGCCTGCCTCGCCGACGATATGGGATTGGGCAAGACCATTCAAATACTCTCGTTGTTGCTGGTGTTGCGAAAGCAAAACCGCGGCGAACGGAAACCAAGTCTTCTGGTTGCACCCGCTTCGCTTCTCGCCAATTGGGCGTCGGAACTGGAGCGGTTTGCGCCGAGTTTGAGTTCGCTCATCGCTCATCCTTCGGCGCTGCCCGCAGCCGATCTCATGACGCTCGCGCCCGAGCGTCTGCAGGATGTCGATCTGGTGATTACGAGTTACGGCTCGTTGCTGCGAATTCCATGGCTCGCAGAAGCCTCTTGGCGCTTGGTTGTGATCGATGAAGCCCAAGCCATCAAGAATCCGGATGCCAAGCAAACCCGGATCGCCAAGATGCTGAAGGCGCAGGCGAAGTTTGCGCTCACCGGCACGCCCGTCGAAAATCGGATTGGCGACCTCTGGTCCATCTTTGATTTCATCAATCCCGGGCTGCTCGGATCGTCGAAGGAGTTTTCAAACTTCGTGAAGCGCCTGGAGGATCGGCCCCACAATCCGTACGCTCCACTGCGTGAACTGGTGCGCCCCTACATTTTGCGGCGACTGAAAACCGACAAGACGGTGATCGCAGACTTGCCGGACAAGACCGAGGTTAAGGCGTTCTGCCAACTCAGCCGCAAGCAGGCTGCCCTCTACAAACAGGCAGTGGAAGAACTAACAGAGGCGCTCGATGGCGCCGATGGCATCCGTCGTAAAGGTTTAGTACTTTCATTCCTGATGCGGTTCAAGCAGATCTGCAACCACCCGTCGCAGTGGCTGGGCGACGGCGCTTGGAGCGAAGAGGACAGCGGCAAGTGGGCGCGCTTGCGCGATATCGCCGAAGTCATTGCCGCCAAACAAGAGAAGGTTCTCGTCTTCACTCAGTTTCGGGAGATGACGGCTCCGCTCGCGGCGTTTCTAGGATCGATTTTCGGGCGCGCCGGGCTGGTGCTTCACGGGGAAACCGAAGTGAAGAAGCGCAAGGATCTGGTACGCCGGTTTCAAGAAGAAGAGGCTGTACCTTTCTTCGTGCTTTCTCTCAAAGCGGGCGGCGCCGGCCTCAACCTCACTGCCGCATCCCATGTGGTTCACTTCGACCGCTGGTGGAACCCCGCGGTTGAGAACCAAGCCACGGATCGCGCTTTCCGCATTGGACAAAACAAGAACGTGCTGGTACACAAGTTCGTCTGCCGGGGAACGGTCGAGGAAAAGATCGACCAAATGATCGAATCAAAGCGGCAGCTTTCGAAGGACTTGATCGAGGGCGGGGCTGACCTGCTCCTGACTGAATTGCAAGACCAAGAACTGCTAAAGTTGGTGGCGCTGGATCTCAATACGGCGCTTAAGGAGGCTTGATCCATGTACGACGGCTGGGGATGGAGACCTTATGTGTCGGTGGCGGAGCGCCGGCTGGAAGCCTTGCGCAAAATGGACGTGCGCAGGAAGAAAGGGCACTCCGTTTCGCCGGTGATGATTCAAGGGCGGACGATCGTCAGTACCTTTTGGGGCAAGGCGTGGTGCGATAACCTCGAACGCTACAGCGACTTTGCCAACCGCTTGCCGCGCGGGCGAACCTACGTGCGTAATGGTTCCGTGATCGATCTTCAGATTTCTTCCGGTGAGATCAAAGCGCTGGTCAGCGGTTCGGAGATTTATGAAGTAGCAGTGAAAGTCGCCCCGGTCACGAAGGCGCGCTGGCGGTCCATTTGCAAAGACTGTGCCGGCGCGATTGATTCGTTGATCGAGCTTCTGCAAGGACGCCTGTCCACGGGCGTCATGGAACGCATCTGCCAGCAGAATGCCGGCCTGTTCCCTTCGCCAAAGGAGATTAAGCTCTCGTGCAGTTGCCCGGACTGGGCCGAGATGTGCAAGCATGTCGCGGCGGTCCTTTACGGCATCGGCGCCCGTTTAGACAAACAACCTGAACTCCTTTTCAGGCTCCATGGGGTCGACGAAAAAGAGCTGATCGTCCACGCCGACGCCGCGCTTCCGCTGGCCAAAAAGGGACCGGCTGCAGCCAAGGTCCTCGGCGGCAAGGACCTTTCCGAACTGTTTGGATTGGATATGGCTCAGAGCGCCGCCGCCAGAACCGGGCCTTTTGTGCCCGCGCCGGCCAAGGCAAAGCGCGTGAAGGCAAGGAGCCGAAGCAGGAAAACAGCGTCGCCCGCGAAGAAGATGGCACGGCCTTCAGTGAAGGATGGCGTGGCTAGAAATGCGAACAAGAAGCCCTGATTCGCGGCCCGGTTGTGGAATGCTTCTGGACATGGCGAAACGGGCTTAGCCAACCTGCAGAGGCTGTTGACAACTCTTCGGCTGATGCGCAGCCGGGCGGAACGCCGTCGGGAACCGACGGGAACCCGCCGCAAGAACCTCCAGTAGCAGCCGCCGCGCCAGAAGGCTCTGAAGACGAAAACCGCAAACCCGAGACTGGCGATCAGGGCGGGAAGCACCCGCTGCGAGCGCAGCCTGCGAAGATGACGTTCGGGAGGGTGGAAAGAAGGCAACTTAGCGTGCGAGCCGCTGTTGCGAGGTTCCGGAGCCGGTCGTCTATGAAGGCGGGCGCCTCCAGCCAAGCCGTCTTGTCGCTGCGAGGTTCCCGTCGGGACGTGTGCTTAGCCACGTTGACGCGGGAAGATCTCTTGGTGCATCCTAACGCTTAGACCGTGCCTGTCACCGATACGAGCCCTTCGGCGCAAGCCGTACAACTCCGAGTTCAGCGGACGATGTCGGGTGAACAGCGCCTCCTCATGGCGCTGGAAATGAGCCTTTTCGTACAAGAATTGGCAAAGGAGCGAATCCGGCGAGAACATCCGGAGTGGTCTGACACGGATGCCAAACGCGAGCTCCTTCGGCGGGCGTTCTTGCCGGGGCCCATGCCGGCGTCGATGCGATGAGCGTTGCGGGCGTCTTCCATCGGATCACAGCGACGCTTGACCGAGCCAGCATTCACTACATGCTTACGGGGTCGTTTGCGAGCGCCTACTACGGTGCTCCACGGACGACCCAGGACATTGACGTTGTAGTTGCAGCAACCCCGGATCAGTTGCGAACGTTCGTCCAGCTTCTGGCAAGGGATGAATACTACGTGGACTTGGACGCGGCCCTGGAAGCGCACAAACGGCAGACCATGTTCAACGTGGTTGACTTGGTAACGGGCTGGAAGATCGACTTCATCATCCGCAAGTCCCGAGCCTTCAGTGAAGAGGAATTCCGTCGTCGCGCTCAGTTCAACTTACAAGGTGTCCCTCTTTTTGTCGCGAGCGCCGAGGACGTAGTCATCTCGAAGCTCGAATGGGCAAAGCTGGCACAATCCGCAAGACAGATCGAGGACGTTGCCGCGATATTGAGAATGCGGTGGAACTTGCTGGATCACACCTACCTGGAGAAATGGATCCGAGGGTTGGGGCTTGCGACGGAATGGAACGATGCTCGGAGTGCAGCGGGTGTCTTCGAATGAGGGGAAAAACCTAAGACCGCGTCTTCTGAAGATCGCCTTCTGTTCCTCCCGCAACAAAATTCTTACCTACAGCAGGTGCGTGCGATATTCCCGTTGGACTGGCGGCGAAGGCATAGACCAGAGATCCTTGAGCTTCGTCACCGCTCATTGAGTGCCCAGCCGCCAGCCTCCAAAACTATAACCATCGAAGTTAATCGAAACTGGCCTGAACGTGATGCCGTCCGGCGCGGCGGTGCTATTGCCACCACACCTCGGGGCCATTCCCCGCTCTGTCCGTCCGCTGCACACTGAGAACACCGAGAAACAGAGCATTAAGGCCCCGCCTTCTGCGCGACCTGTGGCTGGACCGGAAAAACGGACTCGTCGCTGAATACGCTGGGATGCTCAGGGTGAAACGGTCTTGCTCCAATCGGCACAATTGGGGTGGGTGGAAGAGCGACCCGCCAGTATGGAGTCAGAAAACGAGTGTGAACTATGTTCACTGGCCCTTCCTGTACCGGAGACGTGCAAACAATCGTTTGACCATCAATTGACAACCCTGTCGCGATCAGTGAGTCCAAGTCCCTGTCGGATTCGCGATGGAGAAGAACCATGTGGATGAGATCATGTGCCGTATGCAAAGCACTTCTAAGAAAGCCGCGATTGTGGGACTCCGTCCGTTGCCAATGCGGATGGGAGTGGCAGAGTGCCGGAGAGGATCGCGGGCAGGATCGCGGGAAACTTATCGCGTTTCCCGCGCCAACAAAAAAGTCTGCCTGAGAGTAAACGTAGCCTCTCGCCCTGAAAGGGCTGCGACGGAACCCTCCGGCGGGTGGATGTTCATGAAGCCTTCGATCTTGAAACGCATGGCCGACTCGCTCAAGATTCGCTGAACAACAAGCCGGAACCGAATTGGCTAACGTATTCCAAACTCCAGGAATTGGCTGATCGAGTGACATTGGAGTTGCAGAATCCAGGACAGAAACCGCGTTCCGGGATGGACGTGCAGAGGTTCGCTCAGGGAAAAGAGCCGACCAATTACAATCCCTAGCCGGGGGGATGGTCTACATCCTCGCCGCCAAGAAGCAGCTCAAGTATCCGAATGGCTACCGAGCCTCTGGCGAATTAGCTTTAGCTTTTGGCGCTGGTGTTCCGGTGATCCGCGCAAACATGAGATGAAAACTCTCTGTCTCGCTGCAACTTGAAGTTCCGCATCACTTCTTCAAAGGAATCGCCAGTGAGCGAGGCAGAAGGGTTGTACACCCAAGCACATTCGGAGCAACCAAAACCCCGAAAACGTATTTCCTCGATCCATACAAGCCTGCGGGGCATCCGTCTTTCAGCTTCGGTTTGTGACACGAGCCACTCTTCCTCGGGAGAATATTTTGGGGGAGGAAACCGGCAGGGGAGGAACGCATTCGACATTGATAGTGCAGTTATGATGCCAACAGACGGAGTGCAGAACCAGTAGCTTAGGTGGAAATCGGGTCGGGTCACACCATTTCTCTTACGCATACGATGTACTTCGTTACATTGTTTGCATTTTGCACAAAGCCCGCGAGATGCCGAAGGAGCAGTTTAAGCGGGAAGGAACTGACCCTGGGGAAACAGAAGCGTGCAGATTATCTATTTCAAGTTGTACAAGACAGATCTCTGTTATTGAGCAGGCAATCGAGACAGCGGCTCTGATGCTGCGGACGGACAAATCCCGGAAGAGAAGAATTAACCTAATCGCTTAGGATATGTGATACACTATAACTGATGCCCGGTCGATGATCATTTGGATAAACTGCCACCCGGAGACCATCAAATCTGAGGACTGTCGGCCTCATGTTCACGTCATCGGAGGGGGCTGTGAAGCGGTATTCAATCTCAACTGTCCGGCAGGGCCGGTAGAGCTCCGGGAAAACTACGGATTTTCGCGGCGAGAAATCAGGCCTATCGAAGCCGCCCTGACGGGTCATCTGGGGGTGCTGTGGCAAGCATGGGAGAACATTCCTGGTACTGCATGACAATTTCGCACTCGCGAATCAGCGTGCTAACGACCTGGGAACTTCTATTCCCAAGGCTATCTCTGTTTATTACGACCGCAAAAGCGGGCATATCGTAATTCATCTCAGCTCCAAGCTGATTGTAAGTTTCTCGCCTCACGACGTACAAGGACTGGGAAATGCTAGGCCATCGCAGCTCGACGAAATCGAGATCACACCATCAGGCTTCGGAATTCATTTTCCAAAGTTGGATGCGGATCTCTACCTTCCGGGCCTTTTGGAGGGCTTTTTCGGGTCCAAGCAGTGGATGGCAGCGAGACTAGGTCAATTTGGCGGGCAGTCGAGAAGCAAGGCCAAGAGAGCGGCTTCCAGAGCCAACGGCAGACTGGGAGGAAGACCGAGGAAAACAGCCAGAGGGTAGTCATGCCAGAATCGGAGTTGTGGATGCCAATCTGGCAGAGGACCCGGGCGCCGCTTGGGCGCATACGGCCTTTTTGGGAAAGTCGTCTGGTGAGAACCCTCCAGAAGCGGATTTGTGCAACCCGGTTGCACAAACCACGTGCGATTCCTCTTGTGGCCTGAGCGTCGCTAACTGTGATTCCGCGGCGGCACCACGACAGCGCCGCTTCTACGTCAGCGAATTCCCAGCAGCACGGCGATGTATTGCCGCACTTTCGGGAGCAGCGTTGCCTCGGCTTTGGAATGAAATTGTGCCTGGCGGCCTGCCCAGTCCAAGCTTTTAAGCTGGTCGACTACGATAGCACCTTCTACCTTATCGACTTTGACGGGCAGCGCGAAGGGATATGGTTTGCGCTTGCTCGTCAAGGGACAAACTACCGCTATCCCGCTGGCTCGGTTATAGCGTTGATCGGTCAGCACCAGTGCGGGCCTCCGCTTGGCCTGTTCGTGGCCAACCTGGGGGTCAAAGTCGATGAAGACGATGTCCCCCGCTTCGGGTACGTACGCGGTCACCATTCAACTCTTTCCTTTCCAACTTCTGGGCCCGTAGAAATCTCGGGGTACCGATTATCCGGGGTAATCTGAGAAACGAGTTGAGCCAGGGTCGGTATTTTGGTGGGCCGGCGCAGCTCGATTCGCCCGTCGCCGGCTTCGATTTCCAGGAAATCACCTTCCTTGAGGCGGGCCTCCTCGATGATCGGCTTCGGGATGCGCACTGCCAGACTATTGCCCCACTTGACCATCCGGGCCTTCATAACCTTGCTCCTTGTCCATTGACTACGATACGCGGTATACACAACAGTATATACATTGTATACTACACGTAATGTACCGCGGATCGGGACGGATCTGCTAAGCGTCCGGGCCCCAAAATCCACCCGAATTATTACTCCCGCCGCCATGATCGAGATCCTGAAAAAAGCTGAGAGCGGCAGAGCGCCAGATTCTGGCCGGGCTTTGAGCATGAAATTATTGCCCGCCTGCACACGGCGACAGCTTGCGAGCAAGATTTTGACCTTGGTGATAAAGCGCACCAAAAGAGACAACCTCAGTCTTGTGCTGAATCGACCTATCATTGCTAAGAACAATCAGTAGGAGGTACGCACATGGCAGCGAATGAGGTAGTGCTTTACTTCGACAAGCACGAGGATGCTGTACTTTTCATCCTGGCTGCCAGTTCCGTTATGTCCGCGGAAGGGCTGGTCCAAAGCAGCAGTGCAGGGGATAAGGTTGCGGAGGAGATTTGCAAAGCCAGTCGAATCACGACTGAGGGTGTTCTGAACATCACGTGAAGGGCGGCACAATTAAAATGTTTCGAAAAGCTGCGCTGCAAATAGGAGTCCCCGCGCTACTCGCGTTCATGGCATGGAATGCCTATCTTGCTGTCAACCATTTAAAACAGATGCAGAAAATTGCGGCGCTCACACTGGAAAGCTCCACGATCCAGGCGGACATCTCCGGTGTTCTGAAAGACTTGACCGATATGGAAACAGGTCAGCGCGGATACCTGCTAACCGAGAATCCTTCCTACTTGCAGCCCTACACCGACGCGAAGGGCAGGATCGGAACCGATTTTGCCGGCCTTCGTGTAGGGCTAGTTCATCGGGCGGAGCGCGAACGATCACTGGAGTCACAGCTGGAGTCTTTGGCTAACTCAAAGCAAGCTGAGATGGAGCGCTCTATTAGTTTGCGCCAACAGGGGTATCGCCACCGCGCATTCATGCTGGTGGATTCAAACGAAGGTATGGAGTACATGGATAGAGCTCGCGGGCTTCTGACTTCGCTATCTGCGGAGCAGACCAGCAGCTTCGCAAGACTCGACGGAGAGAGGAATGCTAGCCTAAGCAAGGCTTTGACAGAAACCATTGTTGCCAATTGCTGTCTGCTAGTACTGACAACATGTCTGTTTGGACTCATCCGCTACCGCGGGCAAGTGCTTCAACAGGAAGCTGCCCAGAGCAGAGAAGAGCTAGCCGTGCGCGATTTGCAGCTAGAAAAACTAACGTCTGCCCTCTCCAACCAAGCTCGCTCCAAGACCTGTGCCATCGAGGAGAACGCCCGGCTGCTATTGCAGAACTACGGGGGATTTCTACCACGACAGGGGCACGAATATGCTGAGCAGATAAGGGAAGCATCGGCACAAATGGAGCGACTCCGACAAGATTTAGTTGGCAGCTCAGGCTCCCACAGTGATGCGAAGGCAGCTTAGCAACTTATTGGCAAGGCCGCAGGCGGAGGCTGTTGGGTTTGCTCGCTGACCTCGGCGACACGATAAGGATCAGCGCACGATGGTACCGTAAAGACCCGGCCCTGAAAGCGCGCGTTTACTATCCTTATCTATGATCTATGCGAGACGTCTTTGCCGCCTTCTAGTTCTTGGATCATCGAAGGGTGCAAATAGAAAACGCAGATCCAGCGTAAGTGTCAGAGCAAACACATGGTTGACAGATTGAATCCGCAGCCAGCGTGACTTCGCCACTTGATCGGCAAAATCTCAGGCGGCCAATCTTCGTCCGTCGTCCTTCGTCCAGGGCGGACCACTACCGGTTTGCCGTCATCCGGGAGCAATCGGGATTTGGCCACTCGTCAATGCCGATATGCCGACTGGACAACAATCCCGGAGTTCTCCCTCGCATTAACCATTGCGCGAAGTTCGGAGTCACTCTGGCAGTCGACTGTGCGTGGTCTCACATTAAATGGTGATTGGAGTCACTGTTTTGCCGGAAGGCGGGTGCTATTCAAGCGAGAATCGTGCCCAGGGATGAAGAGACTCCAGCCCCGATTTCCGGTGGCCAGTGCCGAATTGCTCCCTGGCAAAAGATGACCGAGAGGTGAGCCTATGCTCCCGTCGAACCACTCGTTGTCCGGTGTCCTGCAACAGAAAGGTATTAATCGCCGCCGCTTTCTGAAATTCTGCAGCCTCATGACGGCCACGCTGGCGCTGCCTCCGCGCTACATCGCCCAGGTGGCTGCCGCGCTGGAGAAAGCCAGGAAGCCCGTGCTGGTCTGGTTGCAATTTCAGGACTGTGCCGGGAACTCCGAGTCCATTCTACGTTCCAGCCACCCTACCGTGCTGGAAGTGGTATTAGATCTGTTTTCCTGGGAATACCACGAGTTGGTGATGGCCGGCGCCGGCCACCAGGCAGAGGCAGCGCTGGAGCGCGTCGTGCGCGAGGAAAAGGGCAAGTTCATTGCGGTGGTCGAGGGTGCGGTTCCCCTCGCTGACGACGGTGTGTATTGCACCGTAGGGGGCCGGACTGCACTCGAGATCGCGCGCCACGTCTGCCCGAACGCCGCCGCCACGATTGCGGCCGGAGCATGCGCGTGGGATGGAGGCCTGGTGCGGGCTCACCCCAATCCCACTGGCGCCGTGGGTATCTCAGAGGCGGTGCCGCAAGCCACGGTGATCAATCTCGGTGGCTGCCCGCAGAATCCGGTGAACACAGCCGCCGTGCTGGTTCATTACCTGACTTTTGGCGAGTTACCCGCGGTGGACCAATACAGCCGGCCTTTATTCGCGTATGGGCGGATTATCCATGACCAATGCGAACGGCGTGCTCACTACGACGCCGGCCGTTACGTCCAGGAGTGGGGCGACGAAGGCCATCGCAAAGGCTGGTGCTTGTACAAAATGGGCTGCAAGGGCCCGCAGGCCACCTTCAATTGTCCCTCGGTACGTTGGAACGATGGTACGAGTTGGCCGGTGAAGGCTGGTCATGGATGTCTGGGTTGCGCCTCCCATCGTTTCTGGGATACCCGTTCTCCGTTCTATGACCGGTTGCCCACGGTTCCAGGCTTTGGTGCAGACGTGACCGCCGGCGAGATCGGGCTGGGACTCACCGCCGTTGTGGCTGGCGCAACCGTGGTCCATGGGATCGCTAGCGCCGTTCGTGACCGCATGCGGCCCATGCCGCCAGCAGTACCACCGCCGGCAAACAATGAGCCGCCGAGGAAGGGATAGGAGGAGCCTATGGCACGCATCGTGATTGACCCGGTGACCCGTATTGAAGGCCATCTGCGCATCGAAGCGGAAGTCAATAGTGGTGCGGTGTCCGATGCCTGGAGTTCAGGAACCATGTTCCGTGGCATCGAACTGATCCTGCGCGGCCGCGATCCACGCGAGGCCTGGGTCTGGACCCAACGTATCTGCGGGGTGTGCACCACGGTCCATGCCTTAGCTTCGGTGCGTGCCGTCGAGGATGCGCTCGGCATCGAGGTCCCGGAGAATGCCAGCCTCATCCGCAACATCATTGCCGCCAGCCAATACGTGCAGGACCACGTGATCCACTTCTATCACCTGCATGCGCTGGATTGGGTGGATGTGACCCTGGCGCTCAAGGCGGATCCGGGGAAAACTTCGCAACTGGCTGAATCCATTTCGCCGTGGCCGAAATCCAGCCGCGCCTACTTCAAGGCAATCCAGGACCGGGTGAAGGCGCTGGTCGAGAGCAAGCAGTTGAGCCTGTTCAGCAGCGGCTATTGGGGTCATCCCGCGTACCACCTGCCGCCCGAGGCGAACCTGCTGGCCGTCGCCCACTACGTGGAAGCTCTGGAGTTTCAGAGGGACTACATCCGCATCCATGCCGTGCTGGGCGGGAAGAATCCCCACCTCCAGACGTATCTGGTCGGCGGCATGTCAACCGCGATGGATCCCAATGAGCCCCAGGCGACGATCAATCCCGAGCGCATCACTTTGCTCGCCGAGTTGGCCAGCAAGGCGCAAGCCTTCGTCGATCAGGTCTACATTCCTGACGTTCTCGCGGTCGCCGGCTTCTATCGCGACTGGTTCGAACGAGGCGAGGGACTGGGGAATTTCCTCTCCTACGGCGACTATCCCCTGGGAGGCATCAAGGATTCGTCGCGTTTCTACTTGCAGCGTGGCGCGATTTTCAACCACGATCTCTCGAAAGTCCACCCGGTGGATCCCGCCAACGTTACGGAGTACGTGACGCACTCCTGGTATCAGTACGCCGGCGGCGATCAGAACGGGAAGCATCCCTATCAGGGCGAAACCAGCCCGCAGTACACCGGGCCCAAGCCCCCATTCGAGCATCTCGAAATCGACCAGAAATACTCCTGGCTCAAGGCGCCGCGCTACCAGGATCAGGCGATGGAGGTCGGCCCGCTATCGCGCATGCTGATCGCCTATGCCTCAGGGCATCCGGAAGTGAAGGCTGCGGTCGACGGTATCCTGGCCAAGCTCAACGCGCCGGCAACCGCCCTGTTTTCGACTCTGGGACGCATTGCGGCTCGCGCCATCGAAGCCCACGTGATGGCTGGACAAGTCAGCAAGTGGGTGGCGGAACTCGGCGACAAGCTGGGGCACGGCGATCTGCGGGTGCACAACGGCGAGAAATGGGATCCCGACACCTGGCCCAAAGAGGCGCAGGGCTTCGGGTTTCACGAGGCGCCTCGCGGCTCTCTCGGCCACTGGGTCCACATCGAAGACAAGAAGATCACGAACTACCAGTGTGTGGTGCCCACGACCTGGAACGCGGGACCGCGTGACGCCAAGGGACAACGTGGCGCCTACGAAGCATCTCTGCTCAAGACTCCGATCGCCGACCCCGAGCGCCCACTGGAGATTCTACGCACCATTCACTCCTTCGATCCCTGCCTGGCTTGCGCGGTGCACGTGGTCGATGGCCAAGGGCGGCGCTATACCGTGCCCTGGGTGAGCTGAAAAGGAGGCCGCAATGGCTGAGTTAAGGAAGTATGGGTGGGGTGAGGCCCATCGGCCGGAACCCGCGTTTCCTACCGTGCGGGTTTATGTGTGGGAACTGCCGGTGAGGGTCTCGCACTGGTTCATATTCCTGCTGGTAATCGTGCTCTCCTTTACCGGATACTACATGCACAATCCGTTTATTGTTGCCCAGAGCGGCACAACTTTCCTGATGGCGACGATAAGGTTCCTCCACGAGGTCGCAGGGTTTGTGTTCATTGCTGCGTTTCTGCTGCGGCTGTACTGGTTTTTCATGGGGAACAGTTGGGCGAACTGGCGGGCTTTCATGCCAGTCCATCGCCGGCAGTGGCGGGGCATGGGCAGAATGGTGGCCTATTACAGTTTCCTGCGCAAAGACCTGGTGCATCAGGTCGGACACAATGCGCTGGCTGGTGTCACCTATCTATTGATGTTCACCTTTATGCTGATCGAGATCATTACCGGCCTCACCTTGTACACACAAGTGCGCGGGAAGTGGGCATTGGGCTGGCTATTCAACTGGGTGCCGGGCGTGTTCGACATCCAGCACATCCGGCTGACTCACTTCTGCGTCATGTTTGCCTTTTTCGCGTTTGTGATTCACCACGTTTACAGCGCCGTGCTGGTGTCCTGGGAAGAGCGCAATGGACTGATCGAGAGCATCTTCACCGGCTACAAGTTCGTTCCCAAGGCCGAACTGGAAGAAGATGCGGTGCTGAGCAAGGCGGACTGAATGCCCGCGCCAGCCACCTGCGTTGTGCTCGGCTTGGGCAACACTCTGCACTCTGATGACGGTGTCGGCCCGCAGGCCATCGAGAGGCTGAGAAGCGACGCACGAGTGCCCGACGATGTCGCGCTGATTGAGGGCGGTACGCTGGGCCTGGAATTGCTTACCTACATCTGGGACTGTTCCTACCTGCTGGTGCTGGATGCGGTGGATGTTGGGCAGCCTCCCGGAACGCTGGTTCGCATGTCTAGCCAGGAACTGCAAACCTTGCCCGGCAAAGGAAGTGTGCACCAACTAGGCGTTGCGGATCTGCTGGTAGCGCTCCGGGTTCTAGCCAGTCGAACTCCCGAGGTGGTGCTGCTGGGTGTGCAACCGGCAAGCACTGAATGGGGCACAGAGTTGTCGCCAGCGGTTGCGGCTGTCTTGCCTGCGCTCGCAGATGCTGCAATCGCAGAACTGTGCCACAGACCACATAGACAAGAGGAAATAACAACCTAAAATCCGAAAGTTACGCGCGACGACAGTATCAGAAGCGACCGCAGATGAGAAATTAGTAGCCTCATCAGAATCTGCGGCGGTCGCTTTTGATACAACACTAGGACTTATCGGTGCGAATGCACTCCTTCAATTAGCAACATGATGACAATTTTGCCCACTGGAAGCGGCTTTTCAACAACTGCCGTCTCAATGTTTTGCGCTTTACAACTCAAGTCCGTTCCAGCCCGGATCGCGTCTTATGCGACGCACGGGGCGGGAGCGATGGTATTGGTGAATGTCATGCGGATCCCGTGCTTCGGCCGCAGGATGACCATCGGGCGAGCTTCGATCATTTGGCCCGGAGCCAACTGAAAATCGTATTTTCTGAGCAGATCGCTCAAAATCATAAGGATCTGCAGCATCGCGTAATTTCCGCCGATACAGCCTCGCGGTCCGGCTCCGAAGGGAAGATAGGTGAAGGGTGTGCGCAGCTTCTCGTTTGCTTTGCTGAAACGCTCCGTATCGAAGTTCTCAGGATTCTGCCAGTAGCGCGGAGCATGGTGCGCACCGTACACATACACAATGACCGTCGATCCGCGCGGTATGGCGACGTCGCCTACACGGTCGTCTGCAACAGCCATGCGGTCGACCATCCAAAATGGCGGGTAGAGGCGGAGCGCCTCTTGAATGACCTGAGTCACAAATTCGAACTTGGGAACGTCGCTGTGGCTCAGGGGCGCTTCGCCGAGCACGGAGTCAAACTCCTGCCGTACGCTCTCGAGACAATCCGGACGCGAGCTCAAAAGATAAAGAAGCCACGATAGCGCATTCGACGATGTTTCATGTCCGGCAACCAGAAGTTGCATGCTCTCGCTCAGGATGAGCTCATCGCTCATGCCTTTGCCATCGCTGTAACGCGCATCCATCAAAGTCTGCAGCAGATCGTGGCCGGGTGGTTCGTTGCGGCGCTTCCTTATGTATTCGAGCAGAATGGCGTCGGCGCGGGTTCGCATGTCTTCGTGTCTGCGCAGTTCGCCCGAGACGGCGAACCAGGGATTCAGATAGGGCTGAAGGGTTTGCCGGACAATGAATTCTTGGACGGTGCAGATGGTATGGCTGACAAGATCGATGTCTTCATCCTTCAACCGTGCGCCAAATAGCGATCGAGCGACCATCGCGAAGGTGATTTTCATGAGGTGGGGGTAAATATCCACGGGGCCACCGTGGATCTGCCTGTCGAAATCGCGCAGCGACTCGGCAAGGGAGTCCTGCATGATTGAGGACAACGCATCGAGTTGCTTTCGATCGAAGCCCGTCTGGATGAGACGGCGCTGCGTGCGCCAGGCTTCTCCGTGGGTCGTGAGCAGGCCTTTACCCAGGAAGTGGCCCATTCGCTTCACTTGAATTTCGGATTTCTGGTAGTTCTCCGCATTGGTCTTCAACACGTGCTGAATGACAGCGGGATCGATGGTAACCATCGCCTCCTTGAGACCACCCAAACGGATCCAGAATGTGTCGCCGAAGATTTCGTTGTACCGGGACAAAACCTGCACCGGATTGCGGGCCATTGCGCGAGAATCCGCAAAGCAGCGGAGTCGGGAAACAACGGGGACAGGCATTGAGGAGCTCATACCCAGTCGTCCTGATACTTGCCTCGAACCGCAGGAGATTTCATGTCACTTGAAAGAAGTGCTAGCTGGCCCATACAAGAAAAGATATGACGCTCAAAATCAGTCTTCATTCCCCAGTTGCTTCAAAAGTATCAGATGATGCTGGATTGCCAGAGTCATGGTGGAGTGCTGCCTATAGGGAACCCCAAACTCTTTGGCAGTCTCCTTCACGATCCTAGTCAGCGGAGCATAGTGGGTATGACACACGAAAGGACACAGGTGATGGACGACGTGATGGTTGAGCCCGCCCGCGAGCCAACCTACAAGCGGGTTTTCCGTCGCATAATCGGCCGTTGTCGCGAAGATGTGATACACGCCGTTTTCAAACTCGCCACGATCCGAGGGAAAGTAGGTGCTGTCGACGGTGTGCGTCGACTGGAATACGAGCGTTACCGTTAAACCGACAATCAAATGGACCAGAAGGAACGCCCCGGCGACCAGCAGAGGCGATTTTCCCAGCACCATCACCGGCAAGATAAGCATATAAGTGAGGTAGAAACCCTTGCCGGCAAAGAGAATGGCATATTCGCGCAGAGAATGTTTAGTGCGTCTCAGATATTCATGGGGCGGAAAGAAAAAGCACTGGAAGTCCCTAAAGAACACATAATCGAGAGAGAACATCGCGTAAACGAACAGCGCGTAGATGTGCTGGAACCGGTGCCATGGCGCCCGGGGTTCATAAGGCGTAAAGCGAAAGATGCCGCGTCCTGAAAGCGCGTCATCTTCACCGTGGAGATTGATGCAGGAGTGATGACCCCGATGATGGAGGATACGCCACATGTACGAGCTCATTCCGCACAGATCGAAGACATAGTTCAGGGTTTTGTTGACGTGCGACCGAGACGAGATGGCGTTGTGATTGCTGTCATGGGCGATGTTCAGCAAAAGGAATGTCTGCGCGAGGCCGCCTAAAAGGTAGAGGGCGACAAATTTCCATGAGCCGGGCCTGAGCGTATACAGAGCAATCCATGCGCCCACGAGGACTGCCAGACCCATAGCGATCTTGACCCACATTGTGCGGTCCGCTTTGGGAGAAATGCTCTGATCGGCAAAAAACCCATCCAGGCGGCTACGCAAGACTTTCGGGAATGAAGACGCTCCGGCCGATTCGATAATCTGCGAAGCTGAAGTTTCCGATGGTACAAGATCCGCGATGTCCGGCTGATGGGCAATCACCGCTTCGGGTTGGAACGTCACCGGCGTCTCCGCGATCATGGTAATGGGGACCCGATTCGTTCCATATGCCGCATTCGTAGCCCTGACCCGTAGCGAAATTGTTGCCGCGCCCGTCGACAGTCTCGCTGCAATATTTTAGTGCGAGCCATTAAGGGCAATCAAGAAAATTCAGAACGGACAAAGCATGGATGCTGGTGCCTCATCCCAGGAAGCGATGACGCGTGGTATTGTGCAAACGTTTTGCTAATATACCAATCAATGAACCTTAGTGAACGGGGCCTCCTGCATGTGGTATAGGAGCTCCACAAGTCTGCTTCGCGTCCTGTGCGGCAAAAAGGAGAACGTCCGTTCCCCAGCTAATCGAGCGACGCTTGTGGTGAGAGACAAATTACGCGTACATTCTCACAGTACCACATTCCAGGTCTGCACTGCGATCTGCACTTTGAGACTCAATCATGTTTCACCTCGCTCGCTGGCGAGGTATGTTTCGTTTACTGACTTGCGTTCTATTCGACCTTGGAGGATCGCTGATTGATGACGGCGTCAATTCTGGACCACCTGGACAGGCTGGCAGATGAGCACCCGGACAAACTCCGTTATTCATACCTTGACGTAAACGGCGATCCGATCGAAAGCTACACCTACGCGTCGTTTCTCCACCGAACGCAAGCGATCGCCGGACATTTGCTGAAAAAGGGTCGTTTCGCGGCGGGCGATCGGGTTCTGCTTGCCTACCCGCCGGGGCTCGAAATGATCTGCGCATTTTTTGGTTGCGTGCGCGCCGGATTGATCCCCGTGCCGGTCTATCCCCCCAGTTCGCGCGGCTTCCAGAGCGCCCTATACAAGACGGTCCACATCGCAAAGGATTGCCAGGCGGCTGGGATCTTAACGAGCAGAGATTACCACGCATCTCTCAAGACGAATCTCGCCAGACGTGGAGTCTCGGCGTCGGGCGTCGACGTAGATTACATTTCCGGTCTTCCGTGGATCGCCACGGAAGATTTCGTGGACACGATTTCGGACCGACCACCTGTCGATCCTTCGAAGATCTTGTTTCTCCAGTACACGTCGGGTTCGACGATGGAGCCCAAGGGCGTGATCGTGACGCACGAAAACATCCTGAATACCTATCCGCTCGTGATCGACCATCCGGCGCCGGTCGTCGTTTCCTGGCTTCCGCAGTATCACGATATGGGACTGATCGGGTGCTACCTTTATCCAGCACTGAAAGGTGGCACGACGTACGGGTTCGCTCCCATGGACTTCATTCAGCGGCCGATCCTGTGGTTCAATGCGATAACGACCTACCACGCCACTGCGGCGGCTGCCCCCAACTTCGCCTACGACTATTGCTTGCGCGCCGGGAGGCTTTCCAAGGAAAGCCTGGAGGCTTGTGATCTCAGCTCGCTTCGCGTATTGATGTGCGCCGCAGAACCCGTAAAACCGGATACCTACACCCGGTTTCTAGAAGCGTTTCAGCCCTATGGACTCAAGTCCGAGAGTTTCTATGTCGCCTACGGGCTGGCCGAGAATACTTTGGCGGTCTCACTGGGCGGTCGCAATATCGTTTCCGTCAACAAGCGTGCCCTGGCGCTGGGGAAGGCCCGCATGATTACCGAGGTCTCAGAAATCGGCGGCGCCACGCAGATTGTCAGTTGTGGAACCTCGCTCCCGGGTCTCGACGTTAAGATCGTGGATCCGGAAGGACATTTCGCTCTTAAGCCAGAGCGCATCGGCGAAATTTGGGTCGCCGGAAGCGGTAAGTGCCAGGGTTACTGGAATAATCCTGAATTGACCCTGAAGCAGTTTCGTGCGCGGCTCGTCGACGATACTCCCTATGACGACGGCTACCTTCGGACCGGCGACATAGGATTCATCCACGACGGCGAACTCTACGTCTGCGGCCGCATCAAGGACATGATTATTCTCCGCGGGCAAAACTATTACCCGCAGGACATTGAGAACGTCGTGGAGAAATCATCCAGTCTGATCCGGCACAATTGCGTCGCCGCGTTCCAGGTTCAGGAAGACAGCGAACCTGCGCTAGCAATCGTCGCCGAAGTCAAAAATCCTAGGGCGCTTCCCGAAGCACGAAAGATTGCCGCCGCGGTCCGGAATTATCTCAACGTGGAAGTGGCGGTGATTTCCCTCATCGCGCCTCGTGCGATCCCGAGAACGAGTTCGGGGAAGATCATGCGCCATAAGACCAAACAGATGTGGCTGCAAGGTCAGTTCACCGTTCTCTCCGACTTTTCACGGGAGAAGGACGCCGGGAACTCGGCGTCCGATTCCGACATGCATTCCACTTTCGCCGAATTGAAAGCCAGATACAACCTGACAGGTCAGGAATCGTACAACCTCGTCGAAGCCGGCCTGGATTCCCTGGATCTTGTTGTGTTCATGCATGAACTCAAGGAACTCCTGAAAGATAAAGGCGCCCAGATTCTGGCGAGGCAGGTAGATATTGGTGTCATTCAGCGTGTCAGTGTAGCCGAGTTGTTTGCACTAGCCGAACAACTGGAGCGCGCTCCCGAAGAGGCGCTGGTTCATCTGCGCCATTCCCTTGCGGCTTTCCGTGAAGAGCAGTGCGGGGTTGAGAAACGAATGATGAGCAACGACAGGAAGCTCATCTTCGAGCCTCCGGTGCCTGCGCCCATGCCGGAGATACCGATGCTGAAACAGGTGCTGCTCACAGGCGGGACCGGTTTCATCGGGCCATTCCTCATAAAAAGCTTGCTGGAACAGACACGGGCGAAGATCTATGTTCTCGTCAGGTCTTCCGACGAAAAGCAGGGCAAGCAAAGACTGAGAGCTGCGATGGAGTCAATGGGACCATGCGGGGCAGGGCTGATGGAGATGTTCGAAGCCCGCGTGATCCCCGTCTCCGGCGATCTCGGGCAACCCAAGCTGGGCCTGATGCAGGATGTGTGGGATTTTCTCGCGAGTGAAATCGACACGGTGTTCCATAACGGTGCAACCGTGAACTACCTGTTCAATTACGACCTGATGCGCGACGCGAACGTGCTGGGAACCAATGAGGTCGTAAGATTGGCGTTCGAGGGAAGGCCCAAAGAGTTCAATTATGTTTCGACTACCTTCGTGTTTGGCTGGGCGGTCAAATCAGTCTTGTATGAGACCGACCTGAACGAGAATATGGAGCTTCTCGATTTTGGGTACAGTCAATCGAAATGGGTAGCGGAACAAGTGGTTGTCGACGCGCGCACCCGGGGACTTTCCGCGCGGATTTTCCGGCCGGCTCTCGTGAGTCCTTCCGTCACGGGCGGAGGTAACAACTTCGATATCGCCGTTCGCTTAGTTGCCTTTATGGTGAATCACGGCATTGGCGTCGACACTCTCAACCAGGTCAGCTTTGTTCCGGCCGACATTGTGGCGAACAATATCATTGCGATCTCTACCACTCCCGGTACAGCGAATAAGACTTACCATGTCACTCGGGACGATTATTCGAACATGATGGATATTACCGGGCTTATTACCAAAGCAACTGGCCGGCAATTCGAAAGATTCAGCCTTCCCGATTTCGTTCCCGAGCTGATCCGGAGATGCCGGAAGGAAGATCTTCTCTTTCCCCTGCTCGATTTTCTGGTGGGCTCTGTCGACAACATCTCCGCGATGGAGTTCAAACGGTATGACAGCTCTTCCTATCAAATGGCCCGGGATGCCTCCGTGTGGGGCAAACCGGACCCGTCTCTGGAAGATACGGTCAACGGCATTCTGAAATTTATGTATCGCAAGGGGATCATTTCGGTCGCGGCTCGTGAGGTCAACGCGGTGTCACCGATCTGCGAGCGCGACCTGAACATCGAGACCCATCGGAGAGGTATGGATTGCGGCGCGCATTGCCTCCAATGCTTGGCCGATGCAGGAGATCCTGAGTGTATCGAGGAGATTCCGAAGATCGAAGCCTCGGAGCTGTGAGATGATCGCGGGGTCAATGCATTATGAAAGAGCGCCCCGCTTCAGAAGGTCGAAGCCGGATGAGGCGCCG
>Ga0208688_1000469_pt1 | contig 22697 bp, 19 predicted proteins | sample June2015DPH_6_15_FD_184696 | JGI IMG/M metagenome (GOLD analysis project Ga0208688, IMG submission 184696) | Peatland microbial communities from SPRUCE experiment site at the Marcell Experimental Forest, Minnesota, USA - June2015DPH_6_150... | ecosystem: Environmental > Terrestrial > Soil >... | reverse complement strand
CTCTCGATGCGGGCGCGGATGACTACGTAACCAAGCCGTTCGGTATGGAGGAACTCCTGGCGCGCGTTCGCGCCAATCTTCGCCGCGCGCGGACGGAGGCGTCCGAACTGGCGCCGATAGAAGCGGGCGACTTCAAGATCGATCCCGGAGCCCGCACCGTCTTTGTAAAAGACCGCGCCGTCCACCTCACGCCGAAAGAATTTGACTTGCTCGCGTACATGGCCCGCCACGCCGGCAAAGTGGTAACGCATCGCGCCTTGCTGGGCGCGGTGTGGGGCGGTGAAAGCACAGAACAGGTCGAATACCTGCGCGTTTTCGTAGCGCAACTCCGGAAGAAGCTTGAGCCCTCGCCAAATTCCCCGCGCTACATTGTGACCGATCCCTGGGTCGGTTATCGCTTCGAGCCCGGAGATTGATCGACGGATCAGGAATCGGGTGATCGGGTCATCGGGTGATCTGAAGTGCATGATTTTCAGATGGCCCGATGACCCGATGGTCGATGGCCCGATTCAGAGGAGCATCGCGGTGAAGCTCTCCAGCGCGGCCTGGCGAGCGCGCAACGCTCTCAGCTCCTCTGCGCCGAGCTTTTCGGCGCAGCCTGCCACTGTCCGCGTTCCTTGCTCGACGAGTATCCGGCGGAACTCCGGATCGGGCGTCGAGGCGGCGATGTCACAGAGGGCTCGCAGCAACCGCAAGCTGACGGCCACGTCCGTCTTCGAATACATGCGGATCTGCTCAAAGGCTGCCTCCAGCAAGCGCTCGAAGTGGATCCATCCAATGCTGGCGCGAACAATGCCCGGCGGATCGTAGAGCAACTCCTCCGGCGGCTCTCGGGACGCGAAGCGGATCAGAATGCGGCTCAACTGATCGACGCAGTTGATGGCGGTGGTGGGGTCGTTGACGGCGGGCGAGATCGCCTTCAACGCAACATCGACAATCTGCAGGACGCCAAACTCCACGTCCTGCTGCAACGTTCTGGTCGGGCCGAAGTCGAACGCGGCAAGTAGCTCGGCGGTTCCTTCGGGGGACAGACGGTTCCCCTTTGAGACCATTATCAGCGGGATTCCCGGGGGAACGAAGTGGCCGACCCGGCGCAGAACGCGGATCGTGACGTGATAGTGCTTCGCAAGGGCGAGCAGGCGTCGCGTGTCGACGAAGCGGATGTAGCCGGAATCATGGCTCAAGACGGCCACTTCGCTCGGGTTGGGTCGGAGCGGTTCAGCATCCTTCAGGTGGTGGTTCAGCCGGTGCGGCCAGGGCATAATCTCATCGATCATGGCTTCCGTTTCTTGCGCGATTCTGTCGACGATGTGATTGACGCTGATGGCCTGCGAGATGTGGTGAATGAAAAAGAGCAGCAAACCGACGCAGACCAGTGCCAGCACCATCGCGCCCAGGACGGTGGCCACTGGCGCGAAGGGGTGAGGGAGCGAGCGCGCAGCCGGAAGCGCCGCCAAACAGTACAAGAAAGTGCCGAGGAAGATACCGAGCGTCCATTGCGTCACGCGGTCCCTGGAAAAGCTGACGATGATGCGCGGGGAGAACTGCATCGATGCCAGGGTGAGCGTCATCAACAGGATGGCGAACACGATCGACACCACCGTCATGATGGAGGCGGCGATGCCCGCCAGAATGACCTGGGCGACTTGCGGGTCGGCGTGTGAGGGGAATAAGACAGCGGGCACCCAGGCGCTGGCGACCGGAAACTCTTCTTCCAACCACGACAGGAATGCGCCCGCGCAACCCAGCGCCAGCGCGATGGTGAGCGGGCGAATCAAAAAGCCGCCACGCAGGTTATACATAGCGTGGCGAAGCATCAACGTCAAGCTCTTCCTCATGGCTCTATCGGTTCAAGTGTAGTGGGTCAGACCCGCGCGTACAAAGAAAACCGGGGAGACCGCCGCGTCCCGCTTTAGCTGGAAGTGGAAAGCGCGTTCCTTCGTTAAGCTAATGGAGAGGATTCGTCCACGCGATTTACTTCCACTGCGGCGGCCTCGATCTGGCGCCCTAAGCCACTAAATAGCCGGAAGCGCCCTTTTTCTTTATGACTTCCTTACGAACTCCTTACTCCCCTTTTATGGTGCCCCGAATTTAATCGAGATGGCACGGGACCCGCCTCCGAGCGGACATGATTTATTTTTTACTCATGTTGTGCGTGTTCGCTGAGGGCTTTTTGCTGTGGTTCCTGGTGGCGCTGATCCGGGAGGGCCGACACCTCGCGCCACACACGGGGAAAGCTGATCGCACGCGACGCGGACCGGTGAGCCGAAGTGGAGAACCGATCCCTATGAATCCTGGAACGACTCAAGAAGAGAATGCAGGAAAAACCAATAGGAAAGCGCACGGCGCTGATGGTGCTGGGCGCATTGCCGTTCACGCTTCCACTGCATGGGCAGCAGCCGTGGACGCCGGATCTCCGCAAGGATGAGAACCGCTGAACTTGGCTATACTGGTCAAGCTTCGATCGTAACGAGTTTGATTGTAACGAAAAGTTAGTCCGTACTTGGAGGAGGTTGTGTGCAAGACCTGATCTTTGCCGTGGTCACGATAGCGTTCTTCGTGCTATCGCTGGGTTATGTGCAATTCTGCGATCGAATTCGCTGAGGACAAATCACTATGAACGCTGAATCGATCATCATGCTGATTGTAAGTGCGGGTTTGATGGTCTACCTGCTTTATGCGTTGCTGAGACCGGAGAAATTCTGAAATGACAACCAATGGCTGGATACAGATCTTCGTATTTCTGGCTGTGCTTCTGGCGATCACCAAGCCGCTCGGCGCGTACATGGCAAAAGTGTTCAGCCGTGAGCGCACCTTTCTCGATCCCGCGGTTCGGCCAATCGAGCGGTTGCTCTACCGTGTAACCGGAGTCGATGAAAAGCACGAGATGCGCTGGACCGAATATGCTTTCTCCATGCTGCTGTTCAGCGGCGCCACCATGCTGCTGCTTTATCTGATCGAGCGGGTGCAGCAGTTCCTGCCGTTGAATCCGCAGAAGTTCGGGGCGGTTGCTCAGGCACTCGCCTTTAACACCGCCGCGTCCTTCACCACCAACACGAATTGGCAGAACTATTCGGGCGAGTCCACCATGAGCTATCTCACGCAAATGGCTGGCATGGCCTACCACAACTTCGCGTCGGCGTCGGTGGGGATTGCGCTTGCGATCGCATTCGTTCGCGGCATCGCGCGCAAGGAAAAAGAGACGATCGGCAATTTCTGGGTCGACATGACCCGCTCCATCCTGTGGGTGCTGCTTCCCGCCTGCATCGTCTATGCCCTGCTCCTGGTTTCGCAGGGAGCCGTGCAAAACCTCAAGCCGTATGACACTGCGAAGCTGATCGAGCCGCAGCAGGTCCAGAAAACTGGAGCGGATGGCAAGCCGATGGTCGGCCAAGACGGCAAGCCGGTGATGGACACGGTGACCGATCAGACCATTGCACAAGGGCCGGCTGCTTCTCAAGAGGCGATCAAGATGCTGGGCACGAACGGCGGCGGATTTTTCGGCGCCAACAGCTCCCACCCTTTTGAGAATCCCACCCCACTTAGCAACCTTCTGCAGATGCTTTCCATCTTCGCGATCCCGGCAGGTCTTACATACACGCTAGGCCGAATGACGGGATCGCAGCGTCACGGCTGGGCGGTGTGGGCGGCGATGGCGATTCTGTTCCTGTGCGGTGTTACGACGGCTTACTGGGCCGAGGCCAGAGGCAATCCTCTGCTGCACGGAGTTGACCGACACGCCACCGCTCTGCAGCCGGGCGGCAACATGGAAGGCAAGGAAGTGCGCTTTGGCATAGCTAACTCCGCGTTGTTCGCCACCGTCACCACCGACGCGAGTTGTGGCGCTAACAGCAGTCAACATGATTCGTTTACTCCGCTGGGCGGAATGGTGCCGCTGGCCAACATTATGCTCAGCGAGACCGTTTTCGGCGGAGTGGGCGCGGGCCTGTACGGCATCCTGGTCTACGTGGTGCTGGCGGTGTTCATCGCCGGACTCATGGTCGGGCGAACGCCAGAGTATCTGGGCAAGAAGATTGAAGCCTACGACGTGAAGATGGCGATGCTGGTCACGCTGGTTTTCCCGCTGATCATCCTGGTGCTCACGGGCATTTCATCGGTCGAGGGATTTGGCACATCGAGTATCAGCAATGCGGGTCCACACGGCCTCACTCAAATCCTCTATGCGTTCACGTCCATGGCGGGGAACAACGGTTCCGCGTTCGGAGGCTTGAACGGCAACACGCTTTGGTACAACACCGCGGGCGGGCTCACGATGCTGGTGGGACGATTCTTCATGATCATTCCCATGCTGGCGATTGCCGGCAACCTGGCGAAGAAAAAAACGGTGCCCGCTTCGGCGGGTACGTTCCCGGTGACTACGCCCCTGTTTTCGATTCTGCTGGTGTCGGTGATTGTGATCGTGGGAGCGCTGACATTTTTCCCGGTCCTTAGTTTGGGGCCCATACTTGAACACCTGCTGATGATGGCAGGGAAAACTTTCTGAGGCAGGCCTTTCCGAGGTAAGACATGGCAGAAAAGAAAAGCAAGAGCCTGTGGGACGCAAAAATCATCCGGCGCGCGCTGGGCGACGCCGTGGTCAAACTCGATCCTCGCACCATGATGAAGAACCCGGTCATGTTCGTGGTCGAGGTTGGCGCCGTGGTGACGACCGTGCTGTTATTCCGAGAGCAAAAGAGCTTCGCATTCAATCTGCAGATCACGCTCTGGCTTTGGTTCACGGTGCTGTTTGCGAACTTCGCGGAAGCCATGGCCGAAGGACGCGGCAAAGCGCAAGCGGACACGCTGCGCAAAGCCAGGTCTGAAACCGAGGCCCGGCGCTTGCTGGCGGACGGGACCATAGAAACGGTGCCGAGTGCGAAGCTGCGTTCGGGTGATCTCGTGATGGTGGCCGCGAGCGAACTTGTCCCGGGCGATGGCGAAATCATCGAAGGCGTTGCTTCGGTGGACGAGTCTGCGATTACGGGCGAATCCGCGCCGGTGATCCGCGAAGCCGGCGGAGACCGGTCGGCGGTCACCGGCGGCACGCGCGTGCTTTCCGATGTCATCAAAGTCCGCATCACTTCGAATCCGGGAGAAACCTTCCTCGACAGAATGATCGCTTTAGTCGAGGGTGCAGAACGCCAGAAGACTCCGAACGAGATCGCGCTCAACATTCTGCTGGCGGGGCTGACCATCATTTTCCTGCTGGCTGTGGTCACGCTGCAGCCTTTCGCGATTTACTCGGGATCGCCGCAGACAGTATTTGTGCTCGTCTCTCTGCTGGTCTGCCTGATTCCGACCACGATTGGCGGCCTGCTTTCCGCCATCGGCATTGCCGGCATGGACCGCCTGGTGCAGCACAACGTGCTGGCGATGTCGGGGCGCGCCGTGGAAGCGGCCGGGGACGTGAACACGTTGCTGCTCGATAAGACGGGAACGATCACGCTCGGGAACCGCCAGGCGGCGGAGTTTATCCCGGCGCCGGGGATTACCGCAGCCGAGATGGCCGATGCCTCTCAACTCGCTTCGCTCGCCGACGAAACGCCTGAAGGCCGCTCCATTGTTGTGCTGGCGAAAGAGAAGTACAGCCTGCGCGGCCGTGAACTGGCCTCACACGAAGCGGTGTTCGTCCCCTTCACTGCGCAAACCCGCATGTCGGGCGTGAACCTGGACGGCCGCGAGATTCGCAAAGGAGCGGTCGACGCCATCATCAAATACCTGCATCAGTTCGGCACCTCGCTGCCGCGCGAGATTCAGGCGAGCGTGGAACAGATCTCGCGCTCGGGAGGAACTCCGCTGGTGGTCGCGGAAAATCAGCGGGCGCTGGGCGTGATCTACCTGAAGGACATCGTCAAAGGCGGGATGCGCGAGCGCTTCAACCAGCTACGCGCCATGGGGATCAAGACCGTCATGATCACCGGCGACAATCCCTTGACGGCGGCGGCGATCGCGCGCGAGGCGGGCGTGGACGATTTTCTGGCGGAGGCGACTCCGAAAGACAAGATGGATCTGATTCGCCGCGAGCAGGCCGACGGCAAGCTCGTCGCCATGACCGGCGACGGCACCAACGATGCGCCCGCGCTGGCTCAGGCCGATGTGGGCGTGGCCATGAACACTGGCACGCAAGCGGCGAAAGAGGCCGGAAACATGGTGGACCTGGATTCGAATCCCACCAAGCTCATCGAAGTGGTAGCGATCGGCAAACAGTTGCTGATGACGCGCGGAGCGCTCACCACGTTCTCGATTGCGAACGACGTGGCCAAGTATTTCGCCATCATTCCCGCGATGTTTGCCGGAACATTTCCGGTGCTGAATGCGCTGAACATCATGCGGCTGCAGACGCCGCAGTCCGCAATACTTTCTGCCGTTATTTTTAACGCGCTCATCATCGTTGCCCTGATTCCACTGGCGCTGCGAGGGGTCGCGTACAAGCCGATGAGCGCCGAATCTCTGCTGCGGCAGAACCTGCTGGTGTATGGATTTGGCGGACTGGTGGTCCCGTTCATCGGCATCAAAATGATTGACATGTTCATCACCGGCATCAAGCTGGTGTAGGAGCAGTGGCCAGTGGTCAGTGGCCAGGAATAGTTTTTAGCGGCTTGGTTTTGCTATCCACTGTTCACCATTCACTTATAGAGAAGACCTATGAAGAAAAATCTGATTACCGCGGTACTCATGACGATCGCGACGACGGTCCTGTTGGGAATCTTGTATCCCCTGCTGGTGACCGGACTCGCGCAGCTAGTCTTCCCCAAGCAGGCCAACGGCCAGCTCATCCAGGGGAAGGACGGAGTGGTAGTTGGTTCGCGGCTGATCGGGCAGCGATTTTCGGGGCCGGGCTACTTTCATCCGCGGCCATCCGCCGCGGGCGCCGCAGGCTACGATGCCAGCGCCTCCAGCGGCTCGAACCTGGGCCCGACCAACGCGCAGCTGATTACTCGCGTCAATGGAGACGTTGCCAAGCTGCAAGCCGAGAATCCCGGCACTCCCATTCCCGTCGATCTGGTAACCACATCGGGATCAGGACTGGATCCAGATATTTCGCCAGCGGCGGCCGAGTTCCAGATTCGACGCGTGGCGTCGGAACGCAAGATTCCGGAAGCTGAAGTCGCACGCCTGGTTCTCGAGAACTCCGAGAACCGGCAATGGGGATTCCTGGGCGAGCCACGCGTTCACGTACTCGAACTGAATATTGCGCTCGATGCGCGGTACGGGCGAGTTCGCTAAAACTCGACGAGCCTAACTGTCCTGTCCGTAACTTCGCGGCATAAATTTGATCGGTCATCTTGAGCGAAGCGAAAGACCTGTGCATTGCAGCGGTCAAGCACATAGGTCCTTCGCTTCGCTCAGGATGACAGTGTGTGGTTGTGCGATGAACTGCAGGAGACCACGCTAGCGCGGCGAATGAATCACTCGCAGTGCGCCTGCGGCAACTGAAATCTCGGCGGGTGTCTCGCACACAAACTCTCCGTCAGCGTAGATCTCGAGCGGAGTCTCGGTCTGCACGTGGACTCGTTCGGCCCGCGAGTACTCAACTTCGGGCAGGAGGAGATGACGCCCGAAGTAGACCGTCGGGAACATGCTGAGCAGTTTAAGCGGGCTCAACTTGTTAATCCGGCAGATGTCGAGCTTGCCATCCGCGAGATCTGCTTCCGGCGCGATGCGCATGCCGTCGCCATAGAACTGCGTGTTGGCGAAAGCGGCGAGCAAGGTGAGCTTTTCGGCTTCGGCGCGATCGTTGTCATTAGGCTGCTTGTCATTGAATTGCGAGCCATTGACCTGCGTCAGCCGCAGGGAAAAAGCCGGGAATTTGAGCAGCACCGGTAATAGCGCCAGGGCATAGCCGCCGTGTCCCCGCAGCCAGCGCGGCATGTGATTGGCGAGCCGAGTGGTGGCAGAGTCCAGGCCGCACCCAGCGACGCAGCAGAAATAGTGAGTGCGCTCCGGCGCAACGGATGGAACGATAACCCCGAGGTCAATGGCCCGCGCTCGAATTTTCCCCGATTCGAAATCACGCCAGACGCGCAAGGAGTCTCGCATCGAGCGCAGGTTCAGCGCGCGGGCAAAATCGTTTCCGCTGCCTGCAGGGACGATCAGCACAGGAAGCTGCAGCCGCACCAGCGCTGGAAGATGACGATGAATAGTCCCGTCCCCGCCAAAAATGAGAATGGCGTCGGCGTCGCCGGAAGAGGCGGGCAGCCCCTGGAGCCACTTGGTCGGAGAGCCGGCTTGAAACGGCTTCAAGTCAGCCGGCGAAGTTCCCAACCCGAAGATAGCAGCAGCGAGCATGGGCTAAGCATTAAACGTCCAGCATTATGGCGAATCCAGAGTTGCGGTGACGACAGGCAACCGAACTGCGCTCGGCTTGGACGGGCGAGGGCACCCGTCCCCACACGAACTATTTCGGTAAGCATTTCTCCATGAAGTCGACCAGATCCTTTTTCATCTTGTTGTGTTCGGCGCGATCGATGTACACCATGTGCCCCGAGTTGTAGGTGGCGTACGAAACATTCTGGCGGAACTGCGCGTCGAGGTCCAGGTGATCCATGGTCCAGTTCGCAGCGGCGAAGGGTGTGGCCAGGTCGTAGTAGCCTTCCATCACCAGGATCTTCATGTACGGATTCTTGATCATGGCGGACCGCAACCCGCCCGCCGTGCTGGGAAAGCCTTTCTCCGCGTTGCCCCAGTCCCACTTCTGAAAGCCGACTTCGTCGTAGGCGAAGACCCTGTAGGGCATGTCAGACTTGTAGTTCAGTTCGGTGCGCAGGTAGTTGTTGAACGCCGAGGTGTAAGGCGGCAGAATGGCGGCGCTCGTCGGATCATAGAAACGATCATCGTCGGGATTTGGGCTGCTGAAGCGGCCGTCCAGGCGGCCGGTGACCAGTTTCTGATCGAGCAGCAGTTCGCGGGTGAAGGTGGGAACGTCAATGCGCAGGTTGTGCGCTTCGATCACTTCCGGGCGCAGCCCGATGTAGCGTGACAGTTGCTCGACAATCTTGAGGTGTTCTTCCGGCGTCATCGCGTCGCCTTTGCCCAGAGCGAGCGCGTAATCATTATTCGACCAGCGCACGACTTCATCGCGCGTTTTCGCCATATCCTGGGTGAGATCGGCGGACAGCTTGTGATGGTAGCCGGCGATCATGTTGAACGTGGGCACCAGCAGAAAATAAGGCAGGTCGTTCGATTTGTTCCATTCGAGTGTCTGGAAATCCACGGCCATCGAGAGCAGGGTCACACCGTTGAAAGCGATGCCATGATCGGTCAAATACCCGGCGATGCCGGCGGCGCGTGTCGTGCCGTAGCTTTCCCCCAGCAGAAAGAGCGGAGAGCTCCAACGATCGTAGCGCGAGATATAGAAACGGATGAATTCTCCGAAAGCTTGTACGTCGCCTTTTACGCCCAGGAACTTTTTGGTAAGTTCGGCAGTCGCGGCCCGAGAGTAGCCGGTGGACATGGCATCCACCATGACGATGTCACTGCGATCAAGCAGCGTGTTGGGATTGTCTTCCAAACGATAAGGCGCTGCCGGCATGAAGCCGTTCGTCTGAAGCACAACGCGCTTGGGTCCGAGCGCGCCCATGTGCAGCCACACCGAGGCGGAGCCGGGGCCGCCGTTGAACGAGAACGTCAGGGGACGCTTTCCGGCTTCCTGTCCGTCGAGTGTGTAGGCGACGAAAAACATTTCGGCTTCCGTCTTGCCATCGCCGCGCTTAAGGGGAAGCCTTCCGGCCGTCGCCGTGTAACTGAGAGTCTTGCCGTTCAGCGTGGTCTGGTGATGCGTGACTAGTGGCGGGACTTCCGCCACGTCGTAATGTTCTTCCTTGTCGGCAGCTTCGCTTGCGTCGGCTTTGGGCGGCTCTGCGGGCTTGCCGCTTTCCGCGGACTTATCCGGAGTTGCGGCGCTCGCCGGCGTTGGTTCCTTCTTGCCTGTATCTTTCTTGGACGCGGCCTGCTGCGCGTTCTCGGGCGTCGTGTCCTGTGATTGGTTTTGCGCCACTGTAAACGGAATCGTCAACACGGCGAAAAAGAGAACTATCAGAATTTTCATGCTTGTCTCCGGGGAAAAGAATTGGACCAGCATTATAGCGCCTTCGCTGTTCGCGCTTGGCCTCGTCCGAGGTCTCTCTCAGGGCAACGCATCAATGCGATTGCCCTGGAGGTCTCTCCATCCCTCCTCGTTTTCGGCCGCGGCTCTGGTCGGAGTTTTCTTCTTGTCCCTCAAAAGATTACTTCCGTGACCTATCGGCGTTACCGCAGCCGGACTATTTTGGCCACAGGGCGATTCTCGCGCGTCAAAACCGCCGGAGGGCTTCGTGAAACGCTGTGTCCTGAGATGGCTTTTGCTTCTGCTGGCGGTAGGCTCCTTACAGGCCGAACAAGTTCCTCCCATGCCCGCTTCCGACGCCATTTTTCTGTGGCTGGCGGGGGGCATTTCAAGCGCGCGGATCCAGCGCCTGGCCCAAACGCGGGACGACGCCCGGAACCTTTCATGCCCCGCCACGTCGCAATGCACCCGGCAATGCACGCGCGCCCTGCAAAAGGCCGGGGCTGACTCGGGATTAATTCAGAGCCTCGTGCATCGAAGTCCGGATCCGAAGTCCGGATCGAAGTCCGGATCGGAGCCCGGACCGAAAGTCAGCCGCCAGCACGCCGCCTGCGCCTGCTCCAGTCCGGCGGCACAGGTTGCCGCTCTGGTTCACGACAAGAACTTCAACGCCGCCGAAGACAAGATCCGCGCCCTGCTTCGCGACGATACGGACAATGGCAATGCTTTGCTGCATTTCGTCCTCGGAACCATCCTGCGCCGGCAAGACCGGTTCGACGAAGCGCTCGACGCATTTACGGAATCTTCCCGCCTGATGCCCGGTTTCCCCGAAACGCACAGCCAGCTTTCTTACCTGTTTTACCGGACAGACGATTCCGATGACGCCCTCGCCGAAGCGCGCACCGCCCTGAGCATGGATCCCGCCAACGCCGAGGCCTACCGCTACCTCGGACTCGCGCTCTACGCCAATGACCACTACGCCGCCGCCCTGCACGCCTTCGAGGAAGCGCTCGCGCGCGAACCCGACGGCTCTCTCGCGAACGCCGACGTCTACTTCGACATGGGAATCACGCACCGCGATCAGGGAGATCTGCGCCGCGCCGCCATCGCCTATCGCCACGCCCTCAGCCTGCGCCCCGACTTCTGGGAGGCGCACAGCAATCTTGGCGTCGTCTTGCACGATCAGGGCAAGCTGGATGAGGCGATCGCGGAATATCGCTCCGCCAAGCGCCTCAAACCCGAAGAAGCCAGCGTCCGCAACAACCTGGGAAATACTCTTTGCGACAAGGAAGACTTCGATGGCGCCATCGCGGAATTCAAGGATCTCTATCGTCAGAGTCCGGAGTGGGAAGGCGGTCACAACTGCCTGGCCCGCGCCTACATGTCCAAGCGTGACTACCCATCCGCTATTCGGGAGTTACAGGCCGCCATCGCCGCCAATCCCGCCGGAGCGGCCGAACACCGCGTTTTGGGGCAGGCCCTGCTTCTTTCCGGAAGGGATCAGGAAGCCGTGGACGTGCTGCGCAAAGCAGTTACGCTCAATCCCGAATCCGGCCTGGCCCACCACTATCTCGGCACCGCGCTCGTGAATACCCAACAACTGGCGGAGGCTGAAAAGGAATTTCGCGAGGCCCTCCGCCTCGAGCCCAGCGCCCAGAATCACTATTCCCTCGCCGCCTGCCTGATGGCTCTTAACCAATACGAAGAGGCTCTCGGAGAACTCGAAATCGCTTCCCGCATGGATCCCAGCCAGAACCTTTACCGGGCCCGCATGCAGGAGGTCGTCCGGCTGATCACAACCTCCAAGTAACTCGAACTGGTGGCATAAATGGTTCTGGGTAGGGCACGGCTTCAGCCGTGCCGCTCAGAGCTGAGGGCCGGACATCACGCCCTAAGAATCATTTATGAGACCAGCTGTCGCGGCGAAATGCACCGTCGGACATTACCTTTTGTATGCACTGACGTGCATCGCCTTCCGCCATCAATAAACCTAAAATGTTGGAGGAAGACGCGGCCCTCGCGGCACCGCCGGGTCGGTCAATGGAAAGATCAATGGAAACCAGCGCTGCCAAGCAAGCCCAGGAGAAGTCCGTCAACCCTGCTGTACTATCCACCCAAGAGCGGCGTATGCCGCAAGTGTCCGCGCCCGTGGTCCCCTCGGCGCCGGAGAAAAAAGCCATCGGCTACGGCCTGCCTTGTTCGCGCTGCCACGCCTACTATCCCGCTGACATGCACGTCTGTCCGATCTGCAAGTCGCCGGATCGTGTCTCGCCCACCGGATCGGTGGCGCATTCCATGGTGTCCGCCGCGTCGCAGCCTGCAACCGGCGCGCAAATCGACGACGACCGCGAACGCTTCCTGAAAGAACTCAAGTCACAGGCCTTCGCTTCCCACACTCAGATCAACGCCGCGGCCACCTTCCGTTGCGTTCTCGAACACCAGCACAGCGGGGCCACCGAACCGGCCGCCGTCTGCCATAGCTGCTACGGCGAGGTCCGCCAGCAGGCCGACCGCATGGAAGCCGCTCTCCACATGAACGAGAAAGAAGCAGCGAAGATTGTCTATGAAGCGGTCTGGGCTGATACTTCCGATCCCAACGCTACCTACCTGAACGCAGCCAAGGCGGTGCTGTCGGAGCTGCGCAAACGCGCCGGTATCGGCCTCCTGCTCGGCACAAATCAGCCCTTGGCGCACTAGCCCAAATTCACGATTGCTGTACCCCTGTTCCAGAATCACGCAGGCCCGGGCGACCTCCTTCGGCAAATCCCCGTCCCACACAAGAAAGCTCAGTTACCACAGGCGGCGGTTTGCAACTTTCGCGCCGGTTCAACATCCTATTTCTGGAGACACGACATGGCCGACAAACTCAGCGACAAGATCACTAAGACCGAAACCGAGTGGCGGCAGCAGCTTACTCCTGAGCAGTATCAGGTGGCCCGCGCCTGCGGCACCGAGCGCGCTTTCACCGGCCAGTACTGGAACAAACACGACGACGGGACGTACCACTGCGTCTGCTGTGGCGCACTGCTTTTTGGCTCGGAAACAAAATTTGATTCGGGAACCGGATGGCCTAGCTTCTATGCTGCCGCCGACCGCAAGAACATCAGCGAGCACACCGACACCAGTTATGGCATGACTCGCACGGAGGCGCGCTGTGCCCGCTGCGATGCGCATTTGGGCCACGTGTTTCCGGATGGTCCCGGGCCGACCGGGCTGCGCTACTGCATGAACTCGGCATCCCTCGACTTCAAGCCGAAGAAGTAAGCGCAGAAAAAGAAAACGATGGAGCGCCGGGAGTTTCGCCTGGCCCTCCATCGTCGTCGTTGAATTCAATTTCGTGAAATTAACTGCCGGCGATCGTGGCCAGTGCCTTGGGTGCTTCCTGCTTGTTCTGGCCCTGCGCCTGCGTTTTCTGATCTTTCTTTTCGGGGTTGCGCACTTCGACACCGCCCTTGAGGATGGCGCCTTCTTCGACGCTGATGCGGTGCGTGATCACGTCGCCCGAGAGCACGCCTTCGCTGCGGATGTCCAGCCGGTCCGCGCAATCGACGTTGCCCTGCACCTTGCCCATGATGACGACTTCTTTGGCGGTGATGTTCGCCGCGACGTTTCCGTTGCGGCCGATGGTGACGCGATTGTCGGGGAAGCTAATGGTGCCTTCGACGCGTCCGTCAATGAAAAGCGATTCCGCGCCCGTCACTTCACCCTTGATGACGAGCGAGCGTCCGATGTTGGCCTGATCCATGGGTGAGGTGGCCGGCTTGACCGGAGTGTAACTGTTGGTGGGGGCCGCGTTTGGAGAGTACTTCGGTTCCGGAGACTGCAACATGAATGAACCTCACTTGAGTTCCGCAACCGCAGCGGGAGTTGGCCCTGCGGTCGCGGTCGATGGGCTTCTAACGGCAAGAAGAGAATGGCACGAAAGAACGTGTTACGACAGGTTACCGAAGGGTGTGTCCGTTGGCTCAGCTTTTATCGTGCGCACTCAGGGATGGAATCTCCCACCCTTCATCCTTCCATTTTCCGATTCGTCCAGTGTTGCAGTTGCTCGAACAGAGCGGGTTCGACCGCGACAAATTGCAGGCCCGCTTTTCCTCCAGCGTCGGCCCATATCAACCGGCCTTTCGCCTGGATCGCGGTTTCGCTCTCTGGCAACAGAAAACTGACGTCGATTAATCCGGCAAATCCGGCCGGGTCCGGACGTGGTCTTGGCATGCAGAAGTTTTTGCACGAAGCTCACCCAATCATGGAAAAAATATCCTGAAAATGTTCGCGCCCGAAAGTCTCGTGAAAACTCCACGCGGTCAGGGTCGAACTCCCGCTTTGAACCCAGCCGAGGCCCTCCCCACCGAGATTCCCAACCTGTTGACCGGCTTATGGTTAAAGGACGCACCGTCTGCGTACTCCTTTTGTAACTTGGACTTGCACCCGATAACAGCCTACAGTCAATTGGATCGCGTCTCGTGGGTCTTCGGCCCCCGGCGTGCACCGAAGTATTTGAAGGTTCCGAGATTCACAGCGCGTCCGAATTAAGATTTCTGAACAAGGCGAAAGAATGACGAAGCGCAACAAATTTGGGTTGGCACCGAGCGGATTCGCACTCATCGTACTTGCGATCGCCGTCGTTCTTGGTCTGTCGGTCGCCGGACGCGCCCAAACCAGGCCCTACGTCATCGCCGCTTCCACTGTTGCGGTGGACTCCAGTAGCGTCGCTGCGCTTCCTGCTGTCACCAGCGACGAGGCGGGCGATCCAATCCTCACCATCAAGAAGCGTGTCGATGAAGTCAACGTGCTGTTCATCGCTACCGATCGCCACGGCAAATTCGTTCGCAATTTGAACCAGGCCGATTTCTCCTTCTTCGACGACCACAAGCCCGTGGAGTCCATCCTCAACTTCCGCCGCGAGACCGACCTGCCCATCGAATTGGGCCTGCTCATGGACGTGAGCGGCTCCGTGCAGGGTCGCTTTGGATTTGAAAAAGAAGCCGCCACCGGATTTCTGCAGCACATCATCCGTCCTGGCTATGACCGCGCGTTCGTCGTGGGGTTCAACAAAGAGAGCCGCCTCACCCAGGATTTCACCGACCAAGTCCCATTACTCGCCGCCGGAGTGCAGCGCCTGAGCAATGGCGGCGGCACCGCGCTCTACGACGCAATTTACAAAGCGTGCAAGGAAAAACTGCTGCGCGAACATTCCGATCGTCCCATTCGCAAAGCCATCGTCATCCTCAGCGACGGCGAAGACAATCAGAGCGAATACACGCGCGCCCAGGCCATTGAAATGGCCGAGCGCGCCGAAGTTCTCATCTATGCCATCTCCACCGACGACAGCGGACTGATTCTCCGCGGCGACAAAGTTCTCGAAGACCTCGCTTCCGCCACCGGCGGTCGCGCGTTCTTCCCCTACAAGATGAAAGACATCACGCACTCGTTCGCCGCCATTGAAGAAGAACTGCGCAGCCAGTACGCCGTCTCCTACAAGCCCTCCGACTTCGACGCCGACGGACGCTACCGCTCCATCGAGATCACTGCCCTGAAAAAAGATCTGCAAGTCCGCGCCCGCCGCGGATACTACGCTCCCCGGCAGTAAGCAAGGCAAGGTTTCAAAGTTGCTCCGAGTCCTTGAAACCTTGAACTTTCTCGGGATTCACGCCTTCGTGTACCTTCGTGTCCTTTGTGGTTGATGAATTTAGGAAATTACCCACGAATCAAACCCTGCATTGCTCACCGCCCCTCGCTGTGCTAACGTCCCCTTGAATCCGCATCGAGGAGCGTCCACATGGTTTTGATAGTTTTCGCAGTCATAGTTCTGTTGGGCATCTTCCTGATCGCGATGTACAACAGCCTGGTGCAGTTGCGCGTGCGCTCCGAATCGGCCTGGTCCGACATCGACGTTCAGCTCAAACGCCGCCACGACCTGATTCCGAATCTGGTCGAAACCGTAAAGGGCTACGCCGCCCACGAAAAAAGCACGTTCGAGAACATCGCCAAATTCCGCTCCATGGCCATGCAGGCCACCGGCCCCGCCGACAAGGCTGCCGCCGAGAATCAACTGACCGGCGCCCTCAAAAGCCTGTTTGCGGTGGCCGAAAATTATCCCCAGCTCCAGGCCTCGCAGGAATTCACGCAGCTGCAAAATTCGCTAAGTGAAATCGAGGACGCAATTCAAAACGCCCGCCGCTACTACAACGCCGTGGTGCGCGACCTGAACACCAAGATTCAATCTTTCCCGACCAACATTCTGGCCGGGATGTTCGGCTTCCAGCAAAAGCAATTCTTCGAAGCGGCTGCCGCCGACCGCGAACCAGTTGCGGTTAAGTTTTAGAGCTCGTGTGAGGACGGGCGCCCTCGCCCGTCCAAGCCGAGCGCAGCTCGGCAGCTGCCACTGAGTGGCCACAGCAACTCTGGATTCGCTATAAGGGTGAAGTTCTAAAAATGTTCCGCGGAGCCTATACGAATCGCCGACTGCTCGTTCTTTTCTTACCGCTCGCCCTCCTCCTAGCGCTCGCTCCCACCGCCTCTGCCCAGGTCCGCAACTGGCGCATCGCCGATTTCAAGGACACCATCTCCCTCGCCCCGGATGGCACGGCCCTGGTCAGCGAAAAAATCACTCTGGCTTTCGTCGGCGAGTGGCACGGCATTCACCGCACCATTCCAGTCGAGTATCCCGGACCGCAGGGCACCAACTACACGCTCTTTCTCGATGTCATGAGCGTCACCGACGAAAACGGAAACAAGCTGAAGTACGATTCGAGCAAGTCGGGAGCCTACCGCGATCTCAAAATCTACATTCCCGGCGCAGTCGACACGACGCGCGTCGTCAACATCGATTACTCCGTTCGCAACGGCGTCCGCTTCTTCGATAGTTACGACGAGTTTTACTGGAACGTGACCGGCAACGATTGGCCGGTTCCCATCGACCATGCCTCGGCCTTCGTGACCCTGCCCGAAAATGCCGCTGGAGGGCTGCGCGCTCAGGCCTTCACCGGCGCCTACGGTTCCAGGCAAAGCGAAGCGACCGCCGAAGTCAAAGGCGCCGACGTTCTTTTCGAAACCACCCACCCGCTTCCCATGCGCGGTGGCGTCACCATCGACATTTATATTCCGCAGGGAGTGCTCCAACCTCCGTCCGCACTCACCAAGTTGGGCTGGTTTCTAGGCAGCAATCCCGTCGTGTTCCTGCCGCTGTTTACCCTGGTCGTGATGTTTACCCTCTGGTATTCCGTCGGACGCGACCCCGATCCCGGCGTCTCCGTGGCCCCGCAGTACGAGCCGCCCAAAGGAATTTGTCCCGCCGAAGCCGGAACTTTGATCGACGACACCATCCACCCCCGCGACATCACCAGCACCATCGTCGATCTGGCCGTGCGCGGCTACATCAAGCTCGAGGAAAAGGCCGACACCTTCCTGGTGTTTCACCACAAAGATTATGTATTCCATTTGCTGAAGCCGCGCGAGCAGTGGGGCCCCGACGTGACGCCGCACGAACGCGTGATGCTGGATAACATTTTCCTGAGCGGGACCGGAGTCCGCCTTTCCGATCTAAGGAACCGCTTCTACACCGTGATTCCCATCGTGCGTGAGGACATCATGTCCTCGCTGAAGAGCAAAGGCATCTACACCCTCGACCCGGAATCGGCCAATGGCTACAGCATCGTTGCCGGCGTCGCCATCGCGATCCTCGTGGTCGCCGTGCAAGTCATGGGTTGGATGAACCTGTTCTATTCCATTCCGCTGCTGATCGGGAGCGTTCTCATTTCTGCCCTGATCTGGTGGCTGTTTGCCCGCCAGATGACGGCCAAGACTGTGGCCGGCGCGCGCATCAGAATCGCCGTCCTCGGATTCCAGGAGTTCCTGAACCGCGTCGACGCCGACCGCATCAAGCTCATGCCGCCCGACACATTCGAAAAATTTCTCCCCTACGCCATGGCGCTGGGCGTCGAGCACCACTGGGCGCAAGCGTTCGACGGAATCATTAAGGATCCGCCGAGTTGGTACGCTTCGCCGAACGGCTACGTCGGCTTCAGTCCGCTGTTCTTTTCCAGTTCCATGCACAGCATGGCGTCAGACATGCACCAGGTGTTCGTCTCCGCCCCCAGATCCAGTTCCAGCGGATCCGGTTTCAGCGGAGGAGGCGGCTTCTCCGGCAGAGGCTTTTCCGGAGGCGGCTTCGGCGGCGGCGGCGGCGGCGCGTTCTAGTATTCGCACGCACCCAGTGTCGTGTCCCGCAAGTTCGAGGCATAAATCTCACCCCAAACGTATGTCGCGAATTTATGGGACAGGTCACCCTAGCTCGCGACAACTTCTTCCAGCCGACAGTCTTCCGCCGACTTATCGGGCCTGAGCCCCATGAATACGGGGGCTCGCAGCTTCATGCCGCCCTCCGCACTTTCGTGAGTCCACTCGGCGAACTTAATTTCGGCGACGAGTTCCGGACGCACAAAGTGAACTTTGCGCAATCCGCCAATCTCGCCGTGAAACGGATTCTGTCTCGTCTTCAGCGGCTGCAAGCAAGTGAAGATTTCCTTGAGCGTCTTCTGATCGAAGCCGGTGCCGGCCTGGCCGACGTGAATGAGGCGTCCTTGCTCGTCGTACAAGCCAAGCACAAGCGCGCCAAAATATTCGCGGCTGCCTTCCGGATCGGTATAGCCTCCGATGACGCACTCCTGACGCTGCGTGATTTTGATCTTGAGCCAATCGCGCGAGCGCTTCTCTTCGTAAGCGCTGCTGCGCTTCTTGGCAACGATGCCTTCCAATCCGCGCTGCTTCGCTGCTTCGAACAGAGCAAGACCTTTCTCGGCATAGTGGTCGGAAAATTGAATGACCTCGCCAACTTTGATCCGCTCTTGCAGCAACTGCTTGCGTTGCTCGAGCGGAACGCGGCGCAGGTCGAGGCCATCGAGGTAGAGCAGATCGAACGCGTAGTAGATGACCGACACACTTTCGCGCCGTTGCAGGCGGCGCTTGCCCGGCTGGAATCCGGTACGCTGCTGCATTAGGCTGAACGAAGAGCGGCCCTCGTCATCGAGCGCGACGATCTCCCCGTCGAGAATAGCGCGCTGGGCTTTTACGAATTGCGGCAGGCTGCCAAGTTCGGGAAACTGTGCGGTAAGGTCATTCTGATTGCGCGACACCAGACGCACGCGGCTGTCTGCAATGAATGCGACGGCGCGGTAGCCGTCCCATTTAATTTCAAACAGCCAGTCAGGATCGTCGAAGGCCTTGGCGGTTGGGGTCGCCAGCATCGGGTGGATGACCGTGGGCATGGGCTTCTGCTCCGCGCCGGAGAGAGCTTTGACCGCAGAGGACGCAGAGTTCGCAGAGGATTTCTTGTTTCGGGATTTGCACGCGGAATCTTTGGACGCAGCAACTTTGGACGCGGTGTCGTCGGACAAGGTCTTCGCGTGAGCCACATTCCGCGCAGCTCGTCTTGGGTTTTTATTCTTATTTTCCTCCGCGGCCTCTGCGCCCTCCGCGGTTAAAGCCTTTCGCTTCGAGTCGGCACGTGCGATTGCGTCCGCCAACCAAGCAGCCTTCACTTTCCCTCGCGATGCAGGACGGCTGCTCTTCCATTCCGCGGAGCCTTTATCGCCGGCGATCTGCGCCATGGTGCGACCGGTGAGGATGGAGGTGTCGTAGGCGTCGATGTTGAATTCCGCTACGACGCGATCGTCTTTTTTCTTGATCAGCAACCATTCGTTCCCTTTGCTTCCGGCTCGGCGGCCCTTTATGTGCACAAGCGCGAAATCGCCGTTGAGCCGCTTCCCTTTCAGGCGAAACTTGAGGTCGCCTTTCGCCAGCATGGCGGCAGCTTCTTTTTCTGTGCCCGGAACGTACTCGCCGTTGACTGGCACCGGCGATAGCGGCTCCCACGTACCGGCGTCCCAAACCATCACCGTACCGCCGCCGTAGTTGCCTTCCGGGATTGTCCCTTCAAAATCGAAGTACGAGGCGGGATGATCCTCGACCTGCATGGCCAGACGCTTGTCGGCGGGGTCGAGCGACGGGCCTTTGGGGACTGCCCACGACTTGAGCACGCCTTCCATCTCCAGTCGGAAATCGTAGTGCAGGCGCGATGCGTGATGGCGCTGCACGACAAAGCGGTGCTGCGATTGTTTTTCGATCTTGGGTGGAGGCTCGGGCGTTTCCTCGAAGCGCCGTTTCCGTTTGTATTCGTCAAGCGACATGGTGGTTATTGTAATTCCGGCCTACGATTCGGGATGTCTCAGTCCAAGACGGCGCTGTGGCGCAAGCGATCACCCGGCAGAATGTTAACCCAAGGCCGTATACTGTTCCGGTTTCCGAGGAGTCATGCATGAATCGGCTGCCGCTCGCATGAAACGTGAATACCCGGAGTCCCCGCTAGTGGGCGTGGGCGCTGTGATCGTCGATGATCGTAGCGACGATCGTCGCGTCCTGCTGATCCGCCGCGGACAGCCGCCGCTGCTGGGCGAGTGGTCGTTGCCGGGCGGCGTCCTCGAATGCGGTGAAACTCTGCGCGAAGCGGTGGTCCGTGAAGCCCGCGAAGAAACGGGATTGGTGGTCGAGACAGGTGAGATGCTGGGCGTGTATGAGCGTGTGATCCGAGGCGACGAGGGACGGGTGCGGTATCACTATGTGCTGATTGATTTCTTGTGTCGTCCGGTTGGCGGCGATCTCAAAGCCGGAAGCGATGCGGCGGATGTTCGCTGGTTCACGCGTGACGAATTGCCAGCGCTCAACCTGGCGCACGATGCGAATGACGTCGTGCTCAAGGGATTGGCCGCGACGGCCTGAATGACAGATGAGTTTTTCCGCGCGCGTATCGGCCTGCCACCCTAAGGCGAATCCAGAATTGCGCTCCAGGCAATTGCCGAGCTGCGCTCGGCTTGGACGGGCGAGGGCGCCCGTCCCCACACGAGCAATTCTTCAGTCGGCCATCTTGGCCACATGCACCGCGAAGCCCGTTCTGGGCAGGAGCGATCTTAATTCAAACACCTTGAAGCCGTCACCGGTGATTTCCGTCTGGCGATAGAGGCCGGGCTCGGTTTCGGCGGTTTCGTGGCGGCCCTGCAGATCGTCGATAAACTTCTGTGCGTCTTTGAGGCTGGCCTCTCCTCCTTTGGCACGCGTCACCACAGCCTCGGTGGCATAGGAGCGGGCAAGTTTCGGCCAATACTTTTGCAACAACTGGGTGCTCGCGAAAATATCAGCCCAGACAATCTCTCCGTTCACGGCGACCACGACACCCACCGCATTCTTATCGCGCAGTTGGCGGATTACGCTTTCGTAGTTGCGCTGCACTGGTTCGGCGACAGCATCAACCTGCTTTTGAACTTCCTTATTGTCCATAACACGCGCATAAGAAGTGGTCGCGTTCACTGCGGGAGCGGCGCCGGTAACCTCCACGGTCTCCGCCATGGCGCGCTGCGAACTGCGGACACTGTCCCACACTTGCTGCTGATCTTTCGCGCCCATCGCCTTGCTGCGCACGACGGGAGAGGCGAGAAGACCGTTAACACTGCCCACCGCGCTGCTGAACTCGTACTTGCCGTTCGCCGCCACCCAACGTCCGGGCTCGACGCAGAAGACGCTCAGGTCGACGGGATCGCTCTCAGCGGGTACGATGCGGTCTTTGCCGATGACGCGATCCTGCTTGCCGCCAGTAACTATCTCGCCGGCGAGGAGCAACAACGGCCGCTTCGAGTTATTAACCAGGACCAGCCGATTCACCTCCGCGTCGCGTATGGGATGGATGATTGACGGTTCGCCGGGGCGGCGACGGATGAGGCCACGCGCCTGTCCAGCCTCAGTCACGACAACGTCGCCGCTGCGCAGGCCTTCATCGAGGGTGAGAAACTCTGCCGTGTCATACGACTTACTGGCTACAACGGGGAAGACGGTCAGATTGCCGCTGCGAATCGGGCCGAGCAGCGAGTAACCAGACGCTGGTGCTACTTCGCCCGCTTGCAGCAGGCACGGAACCACAACAGCCGCCACTGCTATCAGAGCGATCCCGACAACCACGATGACCAGCCGCATAATTGGGCCTCCCAGCAGTAAAGACACCAGTGAAGACACTAATGCTCCCGCGTGCGCGCGATCCTCTGCTTGCGCCGCCCCCACGGCACGCCCCGGCACACCAAAGATAGAGTGTGCCGGGGAACCCGTCCGCGAGTCTTCCAGGAGGATCTTTCTCTGCTCGCTAATCGAAGAACGCACGATTTATTCATCCTTGCGTCGAAAAAATTGCTAGCATCATCTTGGACATGACCAGGCCCGCCCAATCCGGCCACGGAGCAGACCTCGCTGCGACTCTTTACGAGCGCAGCGGGGCTGCAGCCTACGGCGTCAGCGCCGAGCAGTTCGCGGCAATCCTCGATGAAATTCTGCGCAAGTATCTTCCCCCCAATTCGGCCCACGCTTCGGCGGAACAGAGAGCCGACTTCTGCGCCGGGCTGCGCCTGGAAGAACTGGCGCTGGCGCGCGCATGTGCCGCGGGAAACGAGCGAGCGTGGCAGGACTTCATCAGCCGCTACCGGCAGAAGCTGCGCAGCATGGCGCTGCACATTACGCGCGACGCCGCCCATGCCGCGGAGTTAGCCGATTCGCTGTTTGCGGATCTTTATGGCGTGAACGCACGCGATGGCGTACACAGTTCGAAGCTCGTGTT
>Ga0208688_1000457_pt1 | contig 23296 bp, 13 predicted proteins | sample June2015DPH_6_15_FD_184696 | JGI IMG/M metagenome (GOLD analysis project Ga0208688, IMG submission 184696) | Peatland microbial communities from SPRUCE experiment site at the Marcell Experimental Forest, Minnesota, USA - June2015DPH_6_150... | ecosystem: Environmental > Terrestrial > Soil >... | reverse complement strand
CAGCATTGTGGCTGCCATTCTGGCTTCTGAGCCGCAGCCCATTTCGGCGGTGCAGCCCATGTCTCCGCCCGCCCTCGACCGCGTCGTCAGGACCTGCATGGCGAAGGATCCCGACGACCGCTGGCAAACCGCGCACGACGTCAAACTGCAATTGCAGTGGATTGCGGAGGGCGGCTCGCAAGCTGGGGTGCCGGCTCCCGTGGCGGCGAGGCGGAGAACGTCACAGAGACTGGCCTGGACTGTAGCCGCCGTGGCTGCCGCCGTCGCCATCGCATTTGCCGTTGGTTTTGTGTTGCGCGCTCCCGCGCCCGTTCACCCATTGCGCGTAAGCATTCTGCCGCCGGAGCAGCACTCTTTTGATCCGCTGAGCATCGCCCTTTCACCCGACGGCACCAAGCTGGCGTTTGTGGCGACGGCCGCCGCAGGGGCACCCCAACTATGGGTGCGCCCTCTGGATTCGACCGCGGCCCAACCGTTGGCGGGTACCGACGATGCGGCTTTCCCTTTCTGGTCGCCGGACAGCCGCAGCCTGGGATTCTTTGCGCAAGGGAAACTGAGGATCATCGATGCTAGCGGGGGAGCGGTGCAAACCCTGGCCGACACTCCCCAGCCTCGCGGTGGCTCTTGGGGAGCAGATGGCACCATTTTGTACACGCCTGACACCTTGTCAGCCATGTTTCGCATCCCTGCGGCCGGCGGAACACCATCCCGCGCGATCGGCCAGGAACGGGCAGCCGCGAGTATTGGATCCCCGCGCTGGCCCTCATTTCTACCGGATGGAAGGCACTATATCTTTTTTCAATACCTACCCGACAACCAGGGAGGAGGGGGAAGTATTCATCTGGGCGCGCTCGATTCGCAACAGGACACAATTCTGGTGGATTCGGATTACCGCGCCCAATACGCCAGCGGACATCTGGTGTTCGTCCATGGTGGGAATCTGATGAGCCAAACCTTCGATGAGAAAAAACTGAAATTGATCGGGAATTCTGTGCCCATCGCCGAGCAGGTCCGCGGTGAAATTCGGGGAGCGGCGGCATTTTCACTTTCGAGTGAGGGCAAGCTGATCTTCGCCGGCGGTCAGTCGGCTACCATCGACCTCGCATGGTATGACCGCAGCGGAAAGAAAGGCGACACCATTGACAGCGGGACCTTCCAGGACGCCCACATCTCGCCCGACGGAAAGAAGGTCTCGGCGGCCCGGGCCGATGCCGGTGGACATCTGGAGATTTACATTTACGACTTAGTCCGCGGCACCAAATCACAATTTAGTTTCTCGCAGTCCAGAGATGACGATCCCATCTGGTCTCCTGACGGGAACACCATCGTCTTCGACTCCGCGCGTAACGGGAAAATTGACCTCTACACCAGGCCAGCCAATGGCGCTCGCCAGGAGGAATTGCTCTATCACGACGACTTAGACAAATATCCCTTCAATTGGTCTCTGGACGGAAAATACATCGCGTATGAAGCCATTTCCAACGGTCACTTCGATGTATGGGTAATGCCCATGTTTGGCGATCGCAAACCCTTTGCTTTCCTGCAGGAAAAGTACAACACCCGTTATCCCGTGTTCTCGCCCGATGCAAAATGGATGTCTTTCACATCGACAGAGTCCGGGCACAGCCAAGTCTACGTCGTCGCGTTCCCAAAACCTGGGGGCAGGTTCCTGGTCGGTGATGGTTTGGGAGCAGTATGGAACCGCAACGGCAAAGAAATTCTCTACCGGGATGACCACTCGCGCCTTGCCTCGGTGGAAGTCACTACGCACGGCGACAGCGTGGAACTGGGTAAGCCGAAAATCCTTTTTCCCACACAGTCCGTAGGAGCCACTCAGTTCGAGGTCAGCCCAGACGGCCAGCGCTTGCTTATGATCCAAGCGCCGGTGCAGGATTCGTCTAACCTTACTCTGATCGTGAACTGGCAGCAGGAACAAAAGAAATAGAATCTGCTCTTTCGCGTCGAGCTTCCAGATTCGAGCCGCAAGGGGTAACTTCCAGATGGTCGGCAACACTTACCTTAGCGGATTACGGAAGGGTTGCCCGTCATCCGTCAACAATCTGGTCCAAGCCAACCGAAAGCAGGTTCCGATGACCGCACAAATCGTCTGATCAAACATCAAGAATCGCCTCGGTCATCGGCGATGCCGTCCCGGGACGTCTGGTCCGGTAATTGCCGTGCGGCTCGCTCCGGCGATACCATCGGCTCTATGCCAACCGGAATCCTCATTCTTGCCTGCTGGGTTGCGCTCGTCGTGTACTGGAATATCAGCGCCCGCTCCGTCAAGACCGCGGCAGAGCCGCAGAATTTTGCGGCCAGGCTGGCCCGGATGCCGGTATGGCTGGGCTTCGTCCTGTTCGTCGCGGCCTGGGTGCACCCGTTTGGCCCGGTCGCGATGCGGCGTACAGTCTCTTCGGATTCGGTCGCCGTGGCCATCTGTGCGCTGGGGCTGTTCGTGGCCATCTGGTCGCGCAAGGTACTGGGTGCCGAATGGAGCCGGGATGTCGAATTGAAGCAAGGACACAAGCTGGTGGAATCCGGCCCCTACAGGTTTGTGCGCCATCCCATTTACACAGGGCATCTGCTGATGGGCCTAGGAACCGCTGTCGCCGCGGGCTTGCTGGTTGCATTCGTGGGGCTGGCGTCGTTCGCGGCAGGGTTTTGGATAAAACTGAACCAGGAGGAACGCCTCCTTCAGCGCGGCTTTCCCGACGAATATCCCGCTTACAAGGCACGTGTCAAGGCGCTGATTCCCTATGTGTTTTGACGCGTGAGGCGGGCAGCATAGGGAATGTCGCGTCCGCCCAGAAGGCCGTCTATCCGCCTATTGTCGGGATTGTCGGCAAACCTTACCTTACCGGATTACGGAAGGTTTGCCCGTAACTCAGGCATTTCAAGATACCTCACGCGGCTCGGGGGCCGCGACGAGCTGCTGGATTAAGCCTATTCCTTGGGAAGATCGATCATGACGACCTGCGAGTTTTCGCGTAAGCGGTCGAAGACGATTTGTTTCCCGTCGCTTGTGACGTCGAAGGTCCGCATGGCGGCACGGTTTTGCAGCCTGGTAAGGGGGTGCGATTTCATGGAGGCGAGATCGAGTAGCCAGAAGTCCTGTGATGCGAGCAGTCCCTGCATGTAGATCAGACTCTTGCCATCAGGCGAGAAGCGCACGTGCTCGCCCAAGCGCCGCAAGCTGATATGGGGCAATTCGACGCTGGTTCCGTCCGGACGTACGGCAAGGAGCGGAGCGAAGGTGCTCACATTCGTACCCGCATATACGATCAGGCTTCCATCCGGCGACCAGACTGGATTGAGTGCTTGCCCGGCGACCAAGCGGACTGGCGATCCGCCCTCCAACGGAATCTTGAAAAGCCCGGGACCGGTGGCGTCGCTGCCACCAGTGACGATCCATCTGCCATCCGGCGACCAGCAGCTCGAACCCTGGGCGACAATTCCCTCCGCGATGGGCTGGAGTTCGGCGCCGTCTGAAGAGAGGACATGTAGTTGGCGTTTCCCGTTCCGCCGTAGCACAATGGCCACGCGACCTCCATCCGGCGAAACAGCGGGCGTTTCCAGCAACGCGCCATCGGCACCCTTCCAGACCTCAGTGGCCTGCCCGTCCCGAAGGCGCCACAGTCCGTCGCCCGTCCCGAGGGAAGATAAATAAAACAGCGACGAGCCGCCGAAACGGGGCGCCAGCGCCCGCACGGTCGGCACTGTAAACGGCTTTACATCGCGTTCTTCGGCGACGCGATCAAGAATCGGAACAGTCCAAAGTCCCGCCACGGGATTGCTGATGGTGGCCACCAGCTTACGGCCGTCCGCGCTGGCTTGCACGGACGTATATTGCTCGAGACCGATGCTCGCACGCCGCGAGTCCTTCCGTTTCAGATCAAACGCCCACAGCCACGGTCCCGAACCGTCGCCGTCCCGCGCCACGTAGAACACTGTGTTCTTGCCGGACGGCGTGGGATACGCGATGTCTGTATTGCGTTGCGTGAGACGCTCTGGAGTCCCGCCGGCCGGGTCGATGCGCCATAGATCCATCTCCCTCGTCGCCGGCGTCCCATGCACGAAATAGATCCAGCGGCCGTCAGGCGACCAGGTTGGAAAATGGTTGTGAAGTCCCGGCCGGTCCCCGAATATCTGCCGCGCATTGGCGCCAGAGCGGTCCGCCACGAACATGGGGTCGCCACTGCCGAAGGTATGATAGACAATGCGCTCGCCGTCCGGTGACCAAGCCAGGTTGGCGGCCTCCTCGCCGAGGAAATTACGAGGCGTACCTCCTGTCAGGGGCATCAGCCGCAGCCGCATCCCCACATCACCACCGCCGATCCAAATTTCCGAGCCGTCGCCGGAAAAACCGACGTTTCGTAAGGGCCCAGGTAACGGGCCCGCCTTTCCTTGGGTTAGATTAATTATCCGTCCCGTACCCACCTGGGTGAGCCATACATCGAAGGGGCCGTCATGATCGGAGACAAAAGCCACGAACCTGCCGTCCGGCGAGATCGCGGCCTCCACGCTCTCGAAGTCGGTCACGCGCGTGAAATGCGCTTTTTCGAGCGGGTTGGCCGGTGCAGCCGCCGGCCGAACCATTTCCCAGACCGCAGTTCCCATCAGCAGTGCAGCGGCTAAGACCCACGGGAGCCACGCTCGCCTTGACTTCGGCTCCGACACTCTCTTCGCGGTCGACGTTCCGCTCAGCGATTCAATGGCAAACGCCAGATCACTGGCCGACTGGAATCGTCGCGCGACATTCTTTTCCAGGCATCGCGCAAGAATCCGTTGCAGTTCCAGCGGACCTTGCCAGCCGGTATCGTTCAGCGCCTGTGGCTCTTCGCGCAAAATTGCGGTCATCGTTTCTGCGGACGTCTTGCATTTGAAAGCGCGTTTGCCGGTGAGCATCTCGTACAACACTGCACCGAAACTGAAAATGTCCGATCGCGGGTCGATCGGTTCGCCCCGCACCTGCTCCGGCGACATGTAGCCTACGGTACCCATCACCGTACCCGGCAAAGTCGCCGGGCTCGTTAGCGTCACTGCCGTTTCGTGGTTTTCCTCCGGCCTAACCAGCTTCGCCAGCCCGAAATCCAGCACTTTAATCCGTCCGTCACGAGTGACAAACACGTTCTCCGGTTTCAGATCCCGGTGCACGATTCCTTTCTCGTGGGCCGCCGCGAGTCCCTCCGCGATGCCGAGCGCGTATTCGATCGCGCGCCGCACCGGCAGCGGCCCTGATACGAGCTTCTCCCGCAGTGTTTGTCCTTCAAGAAATTCGCTGACCAGAAACGGCGCACCGTCGTGCGCACCAATGTCATGGATTCCCAGGATGTTCGGATGGTTCAGCGCCGCAATCGTGCGCGCTTCCTGTTCGAAACGCCGCAGTCGGTCGGCATCATTAGCCAGCGCCTCTGGCAGCACTTTGATCGCGACATCACGCCCGAGCCGCGTGTCGCGTGCGCGGTACACCTCGCCCATGCCGCCCGCTCCTACTGGCGATACGATCTCGTACGGCCCGAGTTTGGTGCCCGAGGTAAGCGCCATCGATGCGCGCAATTATAGCTCGTACGCATCGCAGAGGATGCGCACCAATTCCGGACGGTTGGTCGGCAAACCTTACCTTATAAGATTAGGGAAGAGTTGCCCGTCTGCGACCTGAAAGCTGTTGGAATGATTGTCTGAAGGAGGAATAAAAACACTATCAGACCGTGCGTGCCATCGCACGTAGCCTACGAGGTAGGAGCGGGGGCGGCAACAAACCGTTCGAAGCCCTCGGACAATGTACCCATACCCGCAAGGGTAGCATCGGAACCGCGAGGCGACGGTGTATCTGCTGGCACAAAGTGGAGAGGGCCTAGGCTTGGTAGCAAGGTCAGAATACACGAATGCTCGTAAGCGTCGTCACTCTTAGAGAACCTAAGATGCTGCGCGGTTCTTCTCGCAGTGGGTACGGAACGTACGGGTTTCTCCGTCATGGTCACATCACACTGCCGGCGTACAGAGCGGACCTAACCTATCGCGTCATTCCAATGGAACAGGATAAATCCGTATCGCTCCCCACCAGGGAAAGCACATCGCAAGATGGGCCGATGGCGGTGCGGACATGAGAGGGAGGAGGAAGCGAATGCCGCTCTGTAATGGAACGGATACCGGTTGCGTCAGTTCCATCGACAACATCACCGGGCGCGAAAGCGAGCTGACTTCCTTCTGGTGCTTCCCACGAGAGAACTGGGCAAATCGGCATATGAGGCAAAGCAGATGACGACAGCGCAAGCTGTTGGTGCAGTCTCACGCGAGGCAGCAGAATGGTACGCCATGGATTGGCAAGCCATTAACCGCAACGTTCGCCGACTCCCAGTGCGTATCGTGCAGGCGACGAAGGCAAGCAGATGGGGCAAGGTGCGAGCCTTGCAACGCCTGCTGATCCCTCGAAACCGCGTCTCCCCGAAAGAGGCGTTCGAAGGGCTTGAGCTGTGTGAGAGGAAACTTTCATGCACGGTTCTTAGAGGGCTGGACGGGAGCAATCCCGTCCGGCTGCTCGGTAATCCGCCCAGAACGGTGCCAAGTGCGGAGATCATTTCCGACAAGCCGATTTGAGGACCTATCCGAGCTCGGTGAGTGCTGCGGCGATTGGGCGTGGACCGATATGCGTGCGGTATTGCACGATGCCCGACCAGGCTAGGCTGCGAAGTCACCAATCTGAATCCAACCCAATGGCCCAATGCTCAGTACGCTGGGCTCGCTACGAGTAAAGCGGAATTCAGGACGAACCAGGATTTGAATCACGAAGGTCAGAAGAAATAGAGGGCCGGCAGCGACACCGCAACCAAGCAGGGCTCTTGTCGCGGTCACTTCGGAGCTTATGATCCCCGCATTCCGGTTAACATTGACGACTCTTTTGTACATACATTCCTCTCTCCCTCAAGTTGCAAGGCTTGGTCGATCAGTGGGCTCACTGAAGAGATCCTTATGAGCCCACTGGACGGAGACCGTCTATTTCCCGCCTCGGCTAGCAATGACCGGGGCGAGCTTTCCAAGTTGGCTCTCCATGCCCATCACTGCCCGCTGCGTCCACTCATCGCTATGCATCGGGTCAAGCGTCAGGACCATGCGCACGTTGCCTCCTACCGCAAAGAAGTCCACCTTGTTGCCTACGTTGTATGGCTCAACGCCTGGAATGAAATCGGCCCGGTGAGTGTAGGCGATCGTCTTGCCCGGAACGATCTCGGTGTAGGTCAGCCTCGCTTCAGTCGTCAGAGGCATCCCCGCCTTGTTCATGAACTGAACCTGCGGCGGATCGACCGCCGTCATCGCATATACCATCTGGCCACCGGCCCTCAGATCGAGCTCGTGAACCTTTACCGAGAACCCTTCCGGACCCCACCACGATTCGATTCCCTCTCTAGTCGTCCAAAGCTCCCAGACATCCTCGATCGATGCCTCGTACGTGCGCTCGATGACGATCTTGTAATCGGACCGGTTATTCGCTTTTCCGCTCATGATGTTCTCTCCTTGATGATTTTCTTGTTTCAAGGCAGGACTTTTTAGCGTCGCGTTTGCGCGCGAGGGCTTCGACGAACTTGTCGAGACGACCTTCCCACAGTTGCCGATACTGGCTTACCCAGGCATCGAGATCTCTGAAGGGCTCGGGGCAAAGTGAGTAGAAGCGCTTCTGTCCATCGGGGCGGACGCGCACGAACCCAGCCTCCTGCAGGATGCGGAGGTGCCGCGATACGCCGGACTGGTCAATATCGACGTTCTCGACAATGTCGTTGACCGAATGCTCGCCGCCCCGCAGGATTTCCACGATGCGGAGCCGAGTCGGATCCCCCAGGGTTTGGAGCACCTCTACATGCATTACGATACATATGTATAATAGTGCATATATCATGTCAAGGCTCAATCGTTGCGTAAAAGGGGGGATCCTGTGATGGGGAACAGCCCTCGCAACCGAACAGCGCGGATCTCTGCTCCGCTGCGATCAGCTCAATGCGCTCAACCAGCGCAATCCCTAAGCCCGGAAACCCGCTTCCAGCGGGTTAGCCCCCGGAAACGCCGTTGTGTCCACGGGTAGGTCCCGGTTGGTCGGCAAACCTTACCTTGGGATTACTTGCGGCTTGCCCATCATCGGGTCAGAAACGCTTTGGTTAGATGCCCTGGCGGCAAATGCTTCGCGACTACTCAGTCATTTGCTACACTCGTGCACACGCAGAGCGTAGAACTTTCTTCGATTCTGCGGGAACAACCACTCCCATCGAGGAATACCAGTGAATTTCAGCCGCCGTCGGGTGTTGCAGGGAATTACTGCGTTAGCCGCGGTTGCAGCAGCAGGGAAACCCTCTGCATTCGCGGCCGAGTCCATGAATTCCAGCCCGTCCGATTCACTTCACTGGCCCCGGCCGCTGGGCAGTCCGGTCACCGAGAGCCTACGGCCGGTCATTGCGAACTCGCGCGATGTGCGCACCAACTACGAAAAGATCGTGGAGATCGCAGGCTGGATGGCATACGAAGAACTGCCCGTGCCGAATCTGGCGGTGCCTTATGGACTGGAGAAGAATCCCGATATCGCCATCGATTTCGTTATGGTGGCCAATACCATTGATACGGCGTTCACCGACTTCAAGACCCATGTGAAATTCCAGACCGACTACGCGAGCGCTCACCTGTCGGATTCCGAGGCGATGTTCGCCTGTCTGAAACGCGCCATGGATAACGGTATTCCCATTCTGGATGGCAAGTTTCTGGCGAGCATCACGCGCCGCGACATGGAGAAGATCTTTGCCGGCAACATGGAAATCCCGATGCTGGAGGAGAAGATGGGGCTCTTCCGCGAGACAGGCGCAGTGCTGGCGGCAAAATATGGAGGGCGTTATTACAACTTTATCCGCTCGTGTCCTCCTCGCCTTTATGACAACGGCAAGGGCCTCGTGGAGCGGTTGGCCCTGGAGTTCCCACGCTACAACGACGTGAGCCTGTACGACGGGCACGAAGTGAAATTCTACAAGCTGACACAACTCGGCTTCTGGCAGATCTATTCAGGGTTGGGGGCAGCGGGAGGCTTCGGGCTGGAAGATCCGCAGAAAATGACCGCCTTTGCCGACTACATTGTGCCGGTGGCGCTGCGGTTGATGGGCATCACCCGCTATTCGCCCGCCCTGGAGCGGGCGATCAATACTTACCAACTGATTCCGCGTGACAGCCGCCAGGAGATCGAAATTCGCGCTCATTGCCTGTATGCGACCGCGCTGCTGGCGGATGAGATCAACAAGCTGCGTCCGTCGGACCAGCAGGTGATCATTCCGCAAATTGACGCGCGCCTGTGGACGCACTACCACACCACGCCCTGGCCGCATCACCTGACCCGCACCATCATGTACTGACGCTGGCCAGGGTGACCCTGCAATAACTCCCAGTAGCCCATGATACGGGAGGAATCCCTGCCGGCTACAAACTCCTGAGAATCGCCCGCCTCTGGCGGTTTATGGCCAATAGTAAATTTCTGGGTTCAAGCGCCGTTTCCGCACAGCACTGATTGCAGGTATGATCTGTGGGCCGTATCAGGCTTGGTCGGCTGTCCGCCGTCATAGACATCGTCTGGGCAAAGTTACGAAGTGAGTGGGTTTGCAAAGCTACTTCAAATCAAATGCACCGGAGGCCGCCATGAAACTCGCCCGTTTCGCCGCCCTTTCTCTCCTCTTCGCTTTTGCCTTGCTGCTTTTCGCAGGCCCTGTTCGCACGACTGCTGCGCCACATGTCCCCAGTTTCGTCCTCGTCGCGCATTGCGGCGCGGGCGATTACAGCAAGGCGCCTCCAGGGTTTATCGAGCCACGGCGCGAGGCCATGATTGTCGCTATCAAGCAAGGTTATGCAATCCTTGCCTCCGGGGGTGCGAGCCTCGATGCAGTCGAGGCCACAATTCGCTCCATGGAAGATTCCGGGCTTTTTGACGCAGGCCGCGGCACCTACTACACCCGAGCCGGCGTTCCTGAAATGGACGCCGCTATCATGGACGGCCGCACTCTGGCTGCGGGCTCCGTCGCCTCTCTCCAGCACATCGCGAATCCAATCCATCTCGCCCGCCTCGTGATGGAGAAAACGCCGCACGTCATGCTGGTCGGCCCCGGCGCCGAGGAATTCGCAAAATCGCAAGGAATCGAACTCGTCTCGCCTTTTTATTTTTACAACGAGCGCCTCTGGGAGCTCTACAAGAAGGCGAAATCCGCCGGGGAAAAAAAGCAATCCTCTGCGCTGAAGGGCGATCGCGACGACGAGCACGGCACGGTCGGCGTTGTTGCACTCGACCAGCAGGGAAACCTCGCCGCTGGTACCTCCACGGGCGGCACCGTAATGAAAATGCCAGGCCGCGTGGGCGATTCGCCCATCATTGGCGCCGGCACCTACGCCAATAATGAAAGCTGCGGAGTTTCCGCTACCGGCACCGGCGAGTTTTTCATGCGCAACATCGTCGCCGCTGACATCTGCGAGCGGGTTCGCTACCTGCACGTTTCGCTCGAGCAAGCCGCAGACGATGTGGTAATGAAAGAGCTCGTCGACCAGCACGGCGACGGCGGCGTAATCGCTCTCGACCGCCAAGGCAACGTCACCACGCCGTTCAACACTACCGGCATGATGACCGGCACAGTGCGGGCCGACGGCAAAATCGTGATGAAAGGCTGGAGCAAAACCGCCGAGCCCATCATCGTCCCGGCTTCCCAATAATTCTGGTTTATGTCAGTTCGGCATTGGGATCTCTGGGCTTCTGATCGAGAAATTCCCGGAGGCTGCATTATTCTTTGATATATCGAGCGCGCTAACCACATCATTTGAAGGAGGGCAGTGCGCAGCGGACCCGGGATGATTCTGCCCGAGTCGTCGGCAACTCTTCCCTTACCGGATTATAGAAGGGTAGCCCGTGATCCACCCGGAATCGTCGGCAAGCATCCATGAAACTACCGGTTTGCGCCAATAATCGGTGAACGGTGAGCGACGTGGAAGGACTGTCTCCGGCCATTGGCTGCTTACTGCAGCTTCGCGTATTCCGCCTTCTCTTGCTTCGGTAAAGCTCGCTTGCCGCAAGAATCGTGGAGGCTAAGAATAAGGGTTCCTTTACTTTAATCCTTCCACGAGATAGAGGTCCGACAGGATTCGGTGATAGCCATACAAGCATGACTTGCCGTCCGGCGTGATGAGGATGGGACCAATGCGGCTTACGCCTGCTGAATCGGTGGGCATCAGCTCTTTCCACAGAGTCTTGTGGCCCGTCGACAAATCCAGCCGATAGACTTTGTCTGGCAGATCTCCCGGCTTGTAGAGATAGATTGCCTTCGCGTCGTCGCTCCATTGAATAGGTTGCTCTCCCAGCCCAATGCCTGGAACGGGTTTAGGTTCTCCGCCGGCAACCGGGTAGAAATACGCCTTCTCATCCGGCCCAACGCCGACCACCAGCTGACCGTCCGGAGAAAGGACCAGAACGAGAGGATCGATTCCCTCGGGCGAGATAGGCACGGGTTTTCCATCGGAGGAATCCTGGCGGTAAATACGCGCCCCGTGACCTGGTTCCTTGCCGGAGAAAAGGAAGCCCCGGCCATCCGGAAGCCACCTTGCCCGACTGTGATTGATGGAGTCGTGAGTGAGAGACTTGGCCTCGCCAGGACCGGTCGGAAGAAGAATAAGCTGGGCCGGGGCTGAAGGCAGACTGGTAATAACCCATTTGCCGTCCGGCGACACGCTGATCGCCTGCCCGTCTCCCAGGCGAACGGCCGAAGCCTCACCGATCTTTCGCTGATAAACAGAGTAGTTCGGTCCTCCGCCTTCACCTTCCTCGGTGAAGAGCAACTCCTTGCCGTCGGGCGAGAGTTCTGCCGGGAACGAGTAGTCGAACCATGACAGATCGCGTTCCTTGCTCTCGCCGGAAGCGAGGCCAATGAGTTCTCGTCGCCAGGTGTCGCGGGCCAGGAGTACGCGTCCATCCTGCCAGATATCGTGTATCGTCAGAGTATCGGGGACCCGCGCGATTAGCCGCTCGCGCCCGCCCAGTGTCGAAGCGTAAATGGCGCGTTTAGCGCCAAGCCGACTGGCGGTGAACCATATTTCCCCGCCGTCAGCAGACCAAGCCAGCCCCTGGGTTGTTTGGAACCCGGTAGCCAAAGTCTTGACCTTTCCGCTCAGATCCACGACGCTGAGAGAACCCGCGTCGTCGCCGGGCAGAGGATGGTCCAGGAACGCCACCAAGTCCCCTTTTCTTGAAACTCGTGGATGGCTGATCCAGCCTGAGGTTTCGTAGAGCACCTTCCCGACGGGAAACTCGAGCCGGTTTCGACCACCAACATCACGCACGATCGCCAGGTCATTTCCATCCGGGGACCAATCTGCCCATTGCACGTTTTCCAGCACAGGGCGCGGAGATCCACCGTTGAGCGGCACTCTGGCGAGCGTTCCTACCTGGGCATAAGGTCCGGATGGGCGGCTATCCATCGATACCGCCATTTCTCCCGAGGAGGAGATAGCCAAAAGTGCCGTCCCCACAAGATTGAGGGAGCGCGATTGAGGACTTTCAGGACTGGTAATGAACAAATCGATCGGAGTTCCTTCCCAGGCAGCGCCATAGACGACGGACTGCCCGTTGGGCGTAAAATGCGCGGACCGAATGGTACCTCGGCGAAAGGTGAGCTGATGGTACGAGGGCTGGGACGTCGGCATCCACCTGCCACGGAGAAACCAGCCTGCACCTGCGCCAAGAATGAGGATGGCGCAGGCGATCAATCCCGTCGATCGGATGGAATGTGCTTTTCTGGCCGGGGCTGCTGCTTGCTCTACAGCTCCGGCGGCCAGTGTCGCTGATACCGAACCCTGCGCGACGACGGCACTCCGCTTTGAGTCCAAGTCGCGTTTCAAGCGCTTCAATTCGGCGCGTATTTCCGAAGCCGTCTGATAGCGCAGCTCGCGGTCCTTTTCCAGTGCCCGGCCAATGATCAGGTTGAGATCGGGTGGCAGGCTCGGATTTAGCTGGGGCGGAGGCGTCGGGTCGCGATTGAGGATGGCCTCGAAGATAACCGCGGAAGTGCTGCCGCTAAACGCCACCTTGCCGGTGCCCATCTCATACATGACAGCGCCGAAGGAAAATAGATCCGTGCGCGTATCGAGCTCTTCACCACGAGCTTGTTCGGGGGACATATAGGCAACGGTGCCCACGGTGCTGCCCGGAGTTGTAAGTTGTTCGTCCCGAATATCCGCTATCGTAGACCCGGTCATCGACGTCGTAAGATTGCGACTCGCGTTAACCTTAGCGAGCCCGAAGTCGAGAATCTTCGCCTGCCCGCGGCTGGTGATGAAAATATTGGCCGGCTTGATATCACGATGCACAATGCCGCGGTTGTGGGCCGCATCGAGTGCGTCAGCAATCTGAATGCTGAGGTCCAACAACTCGTCAATTTTGAGCGGCCGGTTCTCCACCTTGTGCTTGAGCGTCTGACCATCCAGAAACTCCATCGCGATAAATGCTTGGGCATCCTGTTCGCCGATGTCATAGATGGTGCAGATGTGGGGGTGATTCAGGGCCGACGCAGCCTGCGCCTCGCGACGGAAGCGGCTGAGGCATTGGGGATCGCGCGCGACTTCGTCAGGCAGAAACTTCAGGGCGACGAAACGGTGCAGGCGCGTGTCCTCGGCCTTGTAAACCACACCCATGCCGCCGCCGCCGAGCTTCTCGATGATGCGGTAATGCGAGATGGTCTGGTCGATCACAAGCAGATGCCCCGGCTTTTCGGTCTTTCATCTTACGGACGCGGCATCCGCGAGTCAACGGATCTCGCGATTCTGGATGGATGGTCGGCAAACCGGAATGTATGGTCCGCCGCCTGGTAATCGGCAGCTACCTTGTCCACTCCCGGAAACCCCGACCGACAAGATGGCGACGCTTTTCGATGGGACTATAATTGCGGCCGGATGGCGCTAATCTCTGGCACGAAGCTCGGACCGTATGAGATTCAGTCTCCGCTAGGTGCTGGCGGCATGGGTGAGGTGTATCGCGCCACCGACACGAAACTCGGCCGCGACGTAGCACTTAAGGTGTTGCCCGCCGAGATGGCGCAGGACCCAGAGAGGCTCGCGCGCTTTCGCCGTGAAGCGAAGGCCCTTGCCCAACTCGATCATCCGAACATCGTCACCATCCACTCGGTGGAGGAATCCGACGGCGTCCACTTTTTGACCATGCAGCTCGTCGAAGGGCAGCCACTCGACCGCCTGATCCCCGCAGACGGGCTCCCGGTCGAGCAGATCGTCGAGATTGCCAGTGCGCTGGGCGACGCGCTCGCAGCGGCGCATGAGAAAGGCATTGTGCATCGCGACTTGAAGCCCGCCAATGTGATGGTGACGAGCGAAGGCCGCGTCAAGGTGCTGGATTTCGGGCTGGCAAAAGATGTTCGCGGGTCCAACCTCGGCGACGCCACGCTAACCTCGGCTAGCCAAACGCAAGTGGGTGTGGTGATGGGGACGCCAGCCTACATGTCTCCGGAACAGACTTCGGGCCGCCCCCTCGACCATCGCACCGACATTTTTTCTCTGGGCGTCGTGCTCCATGAGATGGCGACGGGACAGCGGCCCTTCAATGGAAATTCTTCCGCCGAGTTGGTCTCCGCGATTCTGCGGGATACGGCACCGACCGTCACCGACGTTCGTCCCGATCTGCCGAGCGATCTGGCCCGCATCATCCGGCGCTGCCTGGAAAAGGACCCGCGTCACCGAGTGCAGACGGCACGCGACGTCTGCAACGAGTTTCGCGATCTGGCGCAGCATGCGTCTCAGAAGTTGGCTCCGGCATCGACGTCGCGTACAGTGGCAGCGAAAGAGTCGGGAGCGGTTCGCGCCGAGGAAGGATTCTGGGTTGCTGTGCTTCCATTCAAGTACAGCGGCGGAAACGCCGAACTCACAGCGTTGGCCGAAGGGCTCACCGAGGACATCGTCACCGGCTTGTCTAGATTCTCCTATCTTCGCGTCATCGCCCGGAGCTCCACTGCGCGCTATGCCGGGGAGGCAGTGGACATACGGTCCGCAGGCAAGGAACTCGGTGCGCGCTATGTGATGGAAGGCAGCCTGCGCCAGGCGGGGACCAAGCTGCGCCTCGCCGTCCAACTCGTCGATGCAACGTCTGGTGCCCATTTGTGGGCAGAGAACTACTTACATTCCTTCAACCCGGAAACTATTTTCGAACTCCAGGACGAACTCGTTCCCCGGATTGTTGCCACTGTCGCCGACACGCGTGGTGTTCTGCCGCAAACCATGAGCGAAGCGCTCAGGAGCAGGAAGCCAGATCAGTTGAGCCCGTATGAGGCTTTACTCCGCAGCTTCGCGTACTTCCAGCGGATCGACCAGGAAGAGCACGCCATCGTAAGAGCAGCCCTGGAACGGGCCGTAGAACAAGCACCGGGTTATGCCGATGCTTGGGCCATACTATCGATCCTATACCGCGAAGAGTACACCCACGGGTTCAACCCCTTGCCTGATCCCCTCGGGCGTGCATTCGCGGCGGCGCGGCGCGCAATCGAGGCTGCGCCCTCCAATCATTATGGTTATCACGGTTTGGCCTCGGTGTTGTTTCTCCGCCGGGAACTCCCGGCCTTTCGGAGTGCGGCTCAGCGAGCGATCACGCTCAACTCCATGGACGGATTCACCATCGCTTACATGGGTCTTCTCATTGCCTATTCCGGCGACTGGGAACGCGGCTGTGCTCTGACCGAACAGGCTCGGAGCCTCCACCCACATCATCCCGGGTGGTACTGGTTCGCGCCCTTGTTCGATGCCTACCGCAAGGGTGACTACCGTGCCGCGCTCGACATAGCCCTTAAAGTCAACATGCCCGGCTTCTGGCGTGCGCAGGCCGCGCTCGCGGCGACCTACGGTCAACTAGGCGAGTTGGACCTGGCGCGCAGCGCGGCGCGGGAGTTGCTTGCCATTCGTCCGGATTTCCCCGTCGTGGCCCGTGCGGAACTCGAAAAATGGTGGGAATCGGAACTGGTCGGGCAGCTGATCGATGGTCTCCGCAAAGCGGGGCTGGAGATTGCGCCGGAAAAAGGAATGGCTGCCCCGGCGCTCGATACTTCCCATTCTTCCGCGAAGAACCCATCGGGAGCGGTTCGCGCCGAGGAAGGATTCTGGGTGGCCGTGCTGCCCTTCAAATACAGCGGCAGCAACGCCGAACTCATGGCGTTGGCCGAGGGGCTGACTGAAGACATCGTTACCGGATTGTCGCGATTCCCCTACCTCCGAGTGATTGCCCGGGGCTCGACCGCGAAGCATTCGAGCGAGTCGGGGGACGTGCGGGCCATCGGCAAGGATCTCGGCGCTCGCTACGTGATGGAGGGCAGCCTGCGACAGGCGGGAACAAAGCTGCGCCTGGCAGTTCAGCTCGTCGACGCGACGAACGGCGCTCATCTCTGGGCTGAGAACTATGAACGCAACTTTAGTCCGGAGGCGGTTTTCGAGTTGCAGGACGAGTTGGTTCCGCGGATTGTCTCGACGGTTGCGGATATGAACGGGATGCTGCCACGGAGCATGAGTGAGGCTGTGCGCAGCCGCGATCCCGAGCAGTTGAGTCCCTACGAGGCTGTGCTGCGTAGTTTCGGCTATTTCGAGCGGGTCACTCCGGAAGATCTTGCCGCCGCACAGCCTGCACTGGAAATGGCGGTGCGAAAGGCACCGGCTTATGCCGACGCCTGGGCCATGCTCGCGCTCTTGCACGTCCAGGACTACGCACAGGGATTCAACCTTCAGACTGATTCGCTGACAAGAGGAACAGCCGCGGCGCGGCGGGCTGTCGCCGCAGCGCCGTCCAATCATCTAGCCCATTTCAGTCTGGCTCAGGCGCTCTTTTTCCAAAAAGAATTCCAGAGCTTCCGGAATGCAGCGGCGCGTGCGGTTGAACTTAATCCCATGGACGGCAACTCGCTTGCGCTACTCGGTGAGTTTCTGACCTATGCTGGGGACTCGCATCGCGGTCTGGCGCTCGCAGAACGTGCCAAGCAGCTCAATCCCAATCACCCCGGGTGGTACTGGCATGCAAACTTCAACCATGCTTACCGCGAAGGCGACTATCGCGGTGCAGTCACCTTCGCACTCAAAAGCAATATGACGGACAATTGGGGCCGGCACGCCTTGATCGCGGCCGCCTACGGGCAGCTCGGTGAGCGTGAGGAAGCCGGCAAGGCCGTGCGAGATCTGCTCAGGCTGCGGCCGGACGTCGGCGCGACGGTCCAACGGGAGGTCGAGAAATGGTTCGATCCCGAGTATGGCGAGCGCCTGATTGAAGGACTCCGCAAGGCGGGGCTGGAGATCGGCGGCAAATCGGCAACCGCAGTCGCAGTGAAGGTTCGCGACTCGGGCGCTTCCCGCGGCGACGAAGGCTTCTGGGTCGCCGTCCTGCCGTTCAAGTACATCGGCAATAATGCCGACCTCACCGCGTTGGCGGACGGACTTTCTGAAGACGTCGTGACTGGTTTGTCGCGCTTCTCTTATCTGCGGGTGATCGCACGTGGCTCGACGCTGCACTACGCCAACCAGGCAATCGATTTACGAACAGTTGGCAAGGAACTGGGCGCGCGTTACGTGATGGAAGGCAGCCTGCGCCAGGCAGGGACCAAGCTGCGCCTCTCGGTACAACTCGTGGATACGACCACCGGTGCTCATCTGTGGGCCGAGAACTATGAACGCACTTTTAGTCCGGAAACGGTTTTCGCGTTGCAGGACGACCTCGTGCCCCGGATCGTCTCCACGATCGCCGACTGGTACGGCGTTCTGGTGCACTCCATGAGTGAAGCGCTCCGGAGCAAGGGCTCTGACCAGCTGAGCCCGTACGAGGCGGTGCTGCGCAGTTTCGCTTTCTTCGAGCGGGTCACCGCAGAAGAGAATGCTGCGGCGAGGGCTGGCTTGGAATTGGCCGTTCAGAAGGCGCCGGGCTATGCCGATGGCTGGGCCATGCTGTCGTTGCTGTGGGGGCAAGATTATGCACACGGGTTCAACGGCCAGCCCGATTCCCTCGGACGCGCGCTCGCAGCTGCGCGGTGTGCGGTTGAGGCGGCGCCGTCCAATCATCTCGCGCATTACGCGCTGGCCCAGGCTCTGTTCTTCCGCAAGGAGTTCCAGGCCTTCCGAAATGCGGCGGAGCACGCCATCGCGCTCAACCCCATGGACGGAGACCCAGCCGCTCTTCTGGGTCACATGATGGCCTTCGCCGGCGACTGGGAACGCGGCTGCGCCCTGGCGGAGCGGGCCAGGGGCCTCAACCCGCATCATCCCGGATGGTACTGGTTCCCATCCGTTTTCGACGCGTACCGCAAGAGCGACTACCGCGGCGCTCTAGAGGTCGCACTCAAGGTCAACATGCCCGGCTTCTGGCGTACGAACGTTGCGCTTGCGGCCTGCTACGGGCAGCTCGGCGAACGCGAGGCAGCCGGGAAAGCATTGCAGGACTTGCTGGTCCTGAGGCGCGAGTTCGCCACTGGGGCACGCGAGGAACTCGCAAAGTGGTGGGAACCGGAATTCGTCGAACATCTGCTCGATGGCCTCCGCAAGGCGGGGCTGGAGATTGCCAGCAAGCAATCATCGGCGCCTGCCCATCCAGTGGTAACCCCCGTCATTCAAGGTAAGGGTAATAAGAGGTAAGAGTAATAAGCCAGAATTTCCGTCTTAGCCATATTTACCTATTTACCTCGCACCGTGGGAAGCCCACACGGAACCATCCAAGATCAGATCGCCTAATTGCGCCAACTATTAATGAAATGTGATGAAATGTCTATGCACTACCAACCGAAGCGTGGACGCAATGACAATGCCTGTGCGGGATCGGCAACAAGTATCATTGCGGCTAGCAGTTCACGCTTCAGCGTTGTAAAGAAAAGAAAGGGCATCCCGAGAAGACTCAGGATGCCCGGTACTATTCACGTCTGGCGATTTGGAAGCTGAGCCTCTACTCACCCGGAGACTTCTGCTGTTCCCGCTTTTGCCGTTCCTCTTCCTGCTTTTTCTCCTCCGGCGTTTGCGGTTTCGGTTGCTGCTTCTGCGGCGGAGCCGCCGGTTTCGCCGCTGCTGGAGGAGGCGTGCGCTGCTGCGGACGTTCGCCCGAAGGAGGAGTTTGCGGATGCTGTGCCGGTTGGTTCCGGTTCGGCTGGGGCTGATTGCTTTCCGGACGAGTAGGTTCGGGGCGACTGTTCGGCTGGGCCGCAGGCGGACGATTCATCTCAGGCTGGTTGGGCTGAGGACGGTTCGGCTGCGCTGCCGGAGGATGGTTTGTTTCCGGCCGATTGCTCGGCTCTGTTGTTTCCGGACGAGTGCTTGGCTGATTCATTGCTGGACGATTGTTCGGTTGTGCCGGCGCGGGCTGACTCGGCTGTGGGCGAGTCGGCTGAGCCGGATTCGCCGCAGCGGGCCGCTCGTTCGGAGCAGGTTGATTGCCCGGCCGATTAATCGGCTGATTCGCCGGCGGTGCGGGTTGCCCCGGACGCGCAGCGTTTGGCGGGTTGCCGGGTCGGCCCATGCCCGGCGTGGCTGGCTTCCCTGGCGGCGCCTGCTTCACCATTGGCCGCGCTGCCGCGGTATTGGCCGGACGCAGGGTCTGCACCTCGCTCCGGGCTAACGGTTGTCCGGGATGTGCTGCCAGAGCCTGCTGCTGTTTCGCAAAAGGCACAGGAGGCGGAGGCGGCGTCTTCTTGGCGACTACCAGCCGGTTCGCTACGGCCGCGGGCGGCGCGGCCACGTGATTCGCGGTGGCTGCCTTAGAGCCAAGAACGCTTTCTCTTGTCGGAGCCACCGCAACCCGAGAACTCATCGGTGCAGCGGCGATGTCCCGCGCGCTCACTGCAACCGCCACTTTCGCCACCGGTTGCGCGCTCACGAACGCGTGCTGCGGAACCACCATCACCGCGCCTTGGACATTCCGGTTTGCGTACGTAATGTTCGTGATATTCGTTGTGTTGTGGATGATAGTCGTGTTGTAGACATTCGTAATCGTGACGTTGGTGACGGTCGTATTGCTGATGTTGACCCGAGTCACGTACGCCTGGCTCACATGGTAGGACGGCACATAGACCTCCCGCGGACCGAGCGGGAACCATCCCACATTGCCGCCGAAGCCACCGAGCCCTCCGCCGATGAAGACCACCAGCGCAGGGGCATACACCGCTTGCACTGCCACCGGACCGGCCACCCAACCCCAGCGTCCGCCGACACTCACCCAGCGTCCGTAGTGGAACGGGGCGTAGCCCCACGAGGAGTCATCGACCCACGTCCAGCCCCAGGGAGAAATCCAATCCCAATGTCCCTCGTGATAGGGCGCCCAACCTACGGCAACCTGGTTGGGGAACCACACATGGCCGTAGTTCGAATCGTTGCGCCAGTCGCCGTAGTCGTCCAGATCCTCATAGCCGACCACATCGTGCGACAAATACTCGGACGAACGCGAGTAGTCGTAACGGTGGTCGCGGCCCTCGGACCACGTATCGAATTCGTCGGGGCCGTAAATCTGCTCGACATCTGCGTAGAGCGTGTCGGTTCCGCTGAATGTGCCTCTCTGGCCGCCGCGCAAATCGTAGGTCTCACCGTTACCGGTGGCTTCGCCTTCGCCTGCGCGGACGCTTATGACCGTGTAGCTTCCGTCCGCACTCGCCTCCACGCGATAATGCCCGGGTTGGAAAACCGTAAACGCCTGGTTGGGAGTATCGACTTCGAAGTCATCGCCGTCACCCAGTCTGCGCACGGTAATGTTGATCGCGCCGGAGGTGAGTTGGATTTGAACCGTATCGTCATCGAGGTTAAGGAAGGAGAAGCCGGTATTGGCCGCCAATCGAATCACAGCCGATCCCAGTTGCACTTCGGCGCGCGAATCCTGATCGGTCCAGAGCTGGTCTCCCGTGCTCATGGGACGGTTGGGAACCGCTCCTACCCAATCCGTTTCGCCGGCGGGCTGGAACGAAACTGAACCCTGCATGTAGCCGAGCCGAGCGACGCGGCTGGGCGGATCATCCGGTTCATCTTGAGCTGATGCTCGTGTGGGTAGAACGATCGTAGCGAGCGCAATTCCTAGCACTATGCTGCACCAGCCTGACTTCTTCAGCGTCTTTGACATAGAAGTGTATTGCCTCCCAAGCTCTCCGCGAATGCCAAGATTCGCGGAATTCCCCTCAACCTTTGATGCTGGATATCGTGGCTTCAGATAGGATTTCCTGAACGTGCCTGACAACGACCCACGGACGAGCGCAACGAACAGGCAAAATGCGCTCGACCGACACGCTTTAGCGGACGATTGGTGACTAAAGGATAACAGGTCGGTTGTCTCAAGCACACATAAAAGGCCCGGCATCGCCGGGCCTGATTCTAACCTAGAGTTTCTAGTAGTTGGCAGCCTGAACGATCAGGTGATCGACGATGCGATGCGCTTCGTCGATGTGATGAAGGGCGCGATCCCGAAGACCCCGCACGGACGGGTCATCTTCTTCCCGGGCGATGTCATTGTGAGCTTTATCCAGCAGTTGCTGCGCGCGGTGAAAGCGGCCGGCGCGTCCCATTTGTGCGTCGACCGGAGGATGATCGTTCAGATTCTTGCCGTCGTCAATCGAAGCCCGCTTAATTTCGTCGATGGCTTTGTCGATCTCGTTAATGGCGTGCTCTTCTTCTTTGTCCATGTGATGGGTGGGAGCCAGGTTCTCCAGATGAGCGCGGGCGTGCCGCAGATCGGTAAGGGCGTGCAGGTACGCCGGATGCCTTCCCGGTTCGTCGGCAAAGCTCAGAGCAGCGCAGACAGCAACAAGAAACACGAGTAGGGTGCAATGTCGTACAATTTTCATGGTTTCCTCGAAGCCTTTGGGCAGAATGCACTTCTTGAGTAATTCAACCCGAAACTGGCAGGCCGGACGCTTCGTTCCGCCCACACATTCAATCCATCTGGTCAATCCGATTCTAGCCCCTCACACCACCGTTGTATCTTTCCGCAGCCTCCAGAAATGACGCCCCTCTCGCCCCCCGGTGAAGTTCGCTGGTAGAAGAAGGCCCGACTGTTGGGCCGAACACGGCTCGGGGAGCGGGTTTTGGGCTGTCATATGGTGTACAATAGCCGCTGCTTCGGGGCTAGGAGAAATCCCGGTTCGTAGTCGGGAGAGTTTCCATGAAGGAAAAGCTTGTTCAACTGGGCCCGCGCGCGCGGCAAGTTGCAAATCTACTTCTGCAGGGTTGCGAAAATGCGGAAATTGCCAAGCAGCTCAAAATGACTCGGCGAACGGTCAAAGCACACTTCAATCGAATGTTCTTGCGGTTTGGCATCACCAGCGGAATCAAGCGCGTAAAACTCGCAACCCTCTTATATCGGAAGCAGCTAGGTTTGGAAGCAAGCGGTATAGGACACGTGAAGAAGAGCAGCGCGTTATTGAAGTCGTCGCGCAAGGACTCAAAAACGGCGAAGTTGCGGGAGCCATCGGGACCACGGAGAACGTCGTCACGAGCTACCTCCGCGTCACCTACGACGAACTTGGAGTCTAGAATCGAGTCGCACTCGCCCTCTCGTACGAAACCCGCCGCGTGAGGGCTTAACCGAGCAGAGGGGATTTCGATGTACCTCGAAACGTTCCAGACGGTTCGCCGCAAGGTCTGGCAGTGGTTGAAAGGTCAGATTGCGCAGGACGTACCTGAGGAGGACGCCTTGTGCGAATATGACTGTCGTAAGCAGCAGTGCACCGAAGAAGAGTGGGCGACTTGCGAGCGGCGAATCCACAAAGCAGCAGGAGAATTGTGGCCTGAGTCCGGCCCCGAGCCTTGCGGCGAAGCAACCCGATACGCCAAAACCTCGGAGACTGCCCCGCAATCCCCAGAAGCCGAAGGGTTAAGCTACCGCCCTATCCCTCTTTCACAATCTACCACCTCAAGCCATGGTTCAATCAACGCAGATGACATCAGTGATGCTGCGCTCCACAATGAAATCAAGTGCCGCGCTTACGAACTCTACCAGCGGCAGCGCGACAATACCGACGGCCACGATTCAAACGACAAGCTACGGGCCGAACTGCCCTGTGTGGCTTACGCGGCGGCCGAACTTCAGAAGTACTCCAAAGGCGAGGTAGCCGACACAAGGAGCGTCAGAGCTGCTCGGGTTTACCTGCGTGCTCTAAGCTTCTTTATCAGTAATCGTGAACACGGATTGAGCAAGCAACGCAGCGAACCTCGGATCAGATAACTGTTACAAGTGCTTCATCTAAGAACCCTGAATAGGGCCAAGGAAGTTACTTCGTTGTCGAAACATCGCCATTTGCCTCATTGACCG
>Ga0208688_1000454_pt1 | contig 23396 bp, 22 predicted proteins | sample June2015DPH_6_15_FD_184696 | JGI IMG/M metagenome (GOLD analysis project Ga0208688, IMG submission 184696) | Peatland microbial communities from SPRUCE experiment site at the Marcell Experimental Forest, Minnesota, USA - June2015DPH_6_150... | ecosystem: Environmental > Terrestrial > Soil >... | reverse complement strand
GCCAAAAAGTGACCGGCTTGAAATCGGAATCCGCGCCCGGCTTCATCCCGGAATCGTGCCCGAGTTCATTTCGGAATGCTGCCCGGGATGATTTCGGAATCGTGCCCACCTTGCCCCGGAATCCGCACATTCAAGGCGGGCCAGTTTCTCGAAATGACTTTGCTTGATCCTTCAGTGTGGCCGACGACGGTCCTATTAAGACGTGCCCCTTGAGAGGCATCAAGGACTCCCAGCCCTGTCTGCATGACGGGTGGTGCTTCACCCTTGAGGAGACGGTCGAATACTTCAACCTCATTCAACAGCTCCACTTGACCGCCCAGGAAAAGGAGGACATGGTTGCTTTCTTGCGCTGTCTATAGGAATTATCTCCACTGAAAGACAACAACGAAGAATTCGTCGCTCCGAAGGACATGCTGGCGGGGCTTAGTTCTGACAACTAGCAGCTGACACGGTTCTTTCGGTCCACCCATCAGGGCTGCGATCAGCACAACGATGTCGCTACCGCCAGCATGATTGAGAACTGGATTGGTCAGACTGAGCGCCGGACATGTTTTTTAACGGAAATCAACGTAGCCTCTGAGCCTCTAAAGCACCCAGAGACCGGCGGTGAAACGCTAGAGGCCCGATCCTTAGTCCGGTCTATGACTTGTTCCTCGCCCCCATGACCAGCAAGACGACCCCTCCAGCCAATCCCAACCCTCCAAGTATTGGGGGAAGGGGAATTCGCTCGTGAGTTTCTGTGGTGAGATGCACCGATCCCACATCGAGGACTTTTTTCCGACGTGTGTAGTTGATGCCTTGATAGGCGAGGACCAATGCGCCCAGAACGAGTAACAAAATCCCAACCCAACTGATCGGTTTCATGTTTACGTCACCTCAATTAGATGACTCTTCGGCCTTGAATGAGCCTAATTACAAGAACAACGATGGCCAAAACCAACAGAATGTGGATGAACCCACCTAAGGTGTAGGAAGTGATCAGTCCCAATAGCCACAGCACGAGCAAAATCACGAAAATTGTCCAAAGCACGGTTTTCTCCTCTCACACCCGATTCAAGCTACATTGTCCTCTGTCCCAACAACTAAGCCGGAATTTCCGATTTCAACTGTATCTCTGCGCAAAACCATACGCCTGCCGCCCTCTCGTGTCAAGTTCAGCTCGACACATCCCGCCCTCGGGTTCCAGATCGTCTCACCCGGGTCTTCGTCAACGACAACCGTGACAGATTGCCCAATTCAGGTTCGTTACGTGCGGCTGCCAGAAGGGTGTCGGGCGTGACGCATTTGAAAAGTCCACGGCCGGAAAAGTGCGGTAGAATCGCCCCATAGACTCTTCTCAGTCCACGACAGGCTTGGGAGGGTGGAATGAGATTCCGGACAACGCTGACTCTTCTCATGCTAGCGATGGGGCTGGTCTTTGCCCTGCCTGCCTGGGCGCAGCAGAAGCCTTTCACGCGGGACCAAGTGCAGGGCCTGGTGCGGGACGGACTCGGAGACGAGTCGGGCGCAAAGCTGATCGAGCAGCGGGGGATTGATTTTGCGCCAGCGGGGGGTTTTCTCCAAAGCCTCAAGGCCGCAGGCGCGAGCGAGGCGTTTCTTACGGCGCTGCGCGCGGCCAAGCGGCCCGAGCCAGCGAGCGCCAAGAGGACGAAGCGCGCGACCGTTCATCCTGCGGCGCAGGCGCGGCAGGATGAAATTCGCCAGCACGTGGCGCGGGGGGCGGAACTCAAGCAGAAAGGGCAGTATGCGGAGGCCGAGCAGGAATATCGCGCGGCCTTGCTGCTCGACCCAGAGAATGCCGACCTTTATGCGAACCTTGCCTATGTCCTGGTTCGGCAGAAGAAGTGGGACGATGCCGTGTCCGCAGCACGTGAAGCCCTGCGCTTCTGGACCCGAAGTTGGAGAAGGGCGGTTGGCTTGTAAATAAAGGCGAGTGGGATGGGGCGATCGCAGAGGTCCGCGAGGCGGTGCTCTGGGACCCCAAGGACGAGCTGGCACATAGCAGGCTCGGCTACCCTGCCCGTCGGACCAAATCGAAGCGATCAAGACAGACCACCAGAATCTCAGCCTGCATCATTCACGGAGAAGACGGTCGTGGGTCACTCTGCGTGCAACCGGCACGCACATATGGCTCCAAGCTGTGGTCGAGGTGCAACCGGATCCGCGCCACGCTTGCCTCCGGCAGGATAGCGATACGGTGGCAGCAGAAGAATCGATTCAGGGCCACCATAAACGGTACGATGTCTGACAAAACCGCATGGGAATCGTCGGGCAACAAGCAGACCCTCTAGGGCGAGTCAGGTCTTGCACAAGCTGTGCCTTTCCTGGCGCGGGGGCCAAGAGTCCTGGCATCAGTAAGAAGAGTAGCCACACATGGGGTTTCATCGTGTCCTCCGGACGTGAGTTCATTCTGGACGCAAGGTTTCGAGGTTCACACGAAGGGACCGACGGCGGCTCGAATCCTCTCTAGTACCTCCGCTGCGCCGCGTTGGTTGCGATGCCAGTGAACCAATGTGATAGCGCCACAAGATTACCAAGGCAAGCAGGCGACGCGTTAAACCCGGCTATCGTGTCATCGGGGCCGCCGGATCCGGTCGGGATGGAAAGGACAAGGGAAACGACTTCAACGGGGGCGGTTGGATGTACAATCGATGGTGGCGCGTTCCGAAGGAATCAGTTTGGCGGCACCCTGCGTGGCCCGATCAAGAAGGACAGGACCTTTGATGATGCGTTCTTAAATCAGTTTTGCGGAGATAGGGCGAAATGAGATGTCTAAATTGTGGCACCGAGATGATGAACAATCAGGTGAGCACGAAAAATGATCTCATCTCTTACGACATGTGTGAGAAGTGCGGAAGCCTCTGGTTAGATAAAGGCCAGTTGGACAAGATGGCTTTTCAAGTGGAAGGAAGCATTGAATACTGCTCACAAGGCCCGGTCGAGGAGCCCGCGGAGCAGATACGGAAGTGCCCTCGATGTGACAGCTCCAATTTGTATCGAGTACGATTTCTGAACTCTACGGATATTATCCTCCACCATTGTAGGGACTGCGGTGGTTTTTGGCTTGATGGTGGCGAGCTCGACTTAATTGACAAAGAACTGGCGAAAATCATGCCTGTAAGCGGAAAGGGATTTTCTGATTTCGTGAACAATGTGCATGTCCCCTATTGGTATAAGCGGATCAAGAGAAAAAGCAGCGAGACTGATTCGCAAGTGCAAGTGCAAGTGCAAGTGCAAGTGCAAGTGCAAGTGCTCCCGATCAAGGGCGCTAAGCTGGAGAGGACCACGGCTGACCAGTGCCCCGGATGCGGGAAGCCCCTTGATGAGTACACCGTGTTCTCGATGAGATTTGAAGGCTGTCCGGCCTGCAAGGGAATTTGGTTGTTCAAGGATGAATTGCGAAGACTGAAAAATAAAGTCGAGCACGGGTCAATGCGCTGGCTCAATGATGAAATCAACAACATCGAGAAAACAAGCGCAGTGGTAACTAAGCGTGTATGCCCTAAGTGCAAAAACCTCAGGATGGTTTCTGCCCTTTTTGGGAATTCGTCGACTGTTATTGATTGGTGTCCCCAATGTCACGGAATGTGGCTTGACCAGGACGAATTCGGCTCTGTCACCGAGTATTTGAAGCACGAGTTGTACAGCATGCATTCGAAGGAAATGGAAAAGAAAGCTCTTGATGAGGTGAAGCTCCTCTGGAGTGGGGGACCTGAAAGCAGGTATGAAGAGCTTTTAGACGTCAAGGCCACGATCTCAGCTCTCATCAACGCCACCATCTTTGAGCATCCGACCCTAGCGAGGCTCTGCTTGGGTGCTCCGCGTCTTTGAAGCGCATTTCGCACCACTCAAATCACAAGACCGTGCGAGACTGCAGTAACTGCGCAGACGAGCCAGATAGCTGCGGACCTTTGCTCGGTAAACAGGGGAGGTGCTCTTCCCTCTCCCCATTGCAGTTGTGCCCCGTTGAGGCACTAGGAAACTATGCTGAGTGGCTACTGGGCTGGATTTGGAATGAAAAACGCCCTTCCACGCCGGAATCCGGCTGGCACAGCGCAGCGGGCCGATCGACGGCTAGGCGACTTCCCAGGCCGAATCCCCAGAACCGGCCGAACTGCCTGATCGGCAGCTACTCGCAGGGAGGCGAGCGAAAGAACTCCTTGGAGAATGACCGGAAATTAACTTCCGTGTCCGCGATAATGCGGGGGTTTCTGCGATTCCGGAAAGCCCCCGCACTCCCGGGAGGAACGTTTCCTCTTGGATCTTAAATGTCTACTCGTAGCGCAGCGCCACCAGGGGATCGACCTTCGTCGCCCGGCGCGCGGGAATGTAGCAAGCCAAGAGCGCGGTCGAGATGAGCGTCAGCGACACCAGCACAATCGTGAGTGGGTCAGTCGGGCGCACGCCATAGAGCATGCCGGAGATCAGGCGGGCGAGCAGGAACGCTGCCCCAAGTCCAATCGCCATGCCCAGCACGACGTGACGGAGCCCCTCGTATATCGTGTGCTTCAAGACGTCACTTCGTTGTGCCCCCATGGCCAGTCGGATACCTATTTCGCGCGTGGCCTGGCTTACCGAATAGGCCACCACCCCGTAGATTCCTACGGCCACCAGCACCAGTGCTAATCCTCCAAAAAGGCCGAACAGGAGCGCGTTGAAGCGCTCGCGAGACATCGAGGCGGAGGCCAGTTCGTCCATGCTCGCCACCTCGTACAGTGGGATGTTTTTGTCCATCGAAGCCATGAGACTGCGCGCCATGGGCGCGGCGGTGAGGGGGGCAGCTTGTGTTCTTACCAGGACGGCCGGCTGCGGGCCGGGGAGCTGAGCGTAGGGGATGTAATACTGGGGCTGGAAGTCCTCGGCCAAGCCTGCTTCTTTGGTGTTGTTCACCACGCCCACGATTTCACGCCAGGGCGGCTGATCCGTCATCGTGAGGCTCGGTTGGATGCGCTTGCCGACCGCTTCCTCGTTGGGAAAAAACGTATGCGCGAAGGCTTCATCGACGATCACCACCGGAAGGGTCGCCATATCATCTCGGGCGGTGAAATCGCGGCCCTGCTTGAGGCTCATGCCGAAAGTATGAAAGTAGCCTGGGCTCACCACATGGACTCGCGCCGCGGGCGAGTTGCCGGGCGGAAACGAACGCCCGGCGATTTCAAAACCTGAGGTTGCGTCTCCCCCCGCCAAAGGCAGCGGCCAGGCGGCGGCAGCAGATTTGACCCCTGGCGCCCCCTGAAGTCGGGAGAGCAGTTCCTTATAGAAATTTACCTGCTGATCGGTGGTGTAGGGTGGTGAGGGAAGATCAAAGGCAAATGTGAGTAGGTGGTGCACATCAAAGCCAGGATCAACGCGCGATAGCCGGAGGTAGCTGGCGATCAGCAGACTGGCGCCGGCCAATAACACCAGAGCTAAAGCCGTTTCCGCCGTAACCAGCGCGCCGCGCAGCCGCTGGTGGCGCACCCCTTCCGAGGCGGTCCGTCCGGCGCCCTTCAGCGACGCCACGAGATCGGTTTGCGAGACTCGCAGGGCTGGCACCAGCCCGAAAATCAGACCGGTGACCATCGAGAGCAGGACGGCGAAGACCAGTACGTGGAGGTCGACCCCCACTTCGGCGGTTCGGGGTACGGCATCCGGGACAATACTCAGCAGGGCCTGCGTGCCCCAGGCCGCCAATACTACTCCACATAGGCCTCCGAGCAGGGAAAGCAGGATGCTTTCGGTGAGCATTTGGCCCACCAGCCGCCGGCGACCGGCACCCAGCGCCGCCCGCACCGCGATTTCCTTCTGGCGGGCGAGATTGCGCGCCAGCGACAGGTTCGCCAGATTCACGCAGCCGATCAGCAGCACGCCGGCTACCACCCCGAGCAGAATGAGCAGGGGCAGGCGGGAGCCGCCCACGATCCGGTCGAGTTCCGGCACGAGTCTGACCGACGTGCGTTGCGCGTTGCTCTGCGGGTACTGTTGAGCTAATCGGCGGGCGATGACATCCATGTCCGACTGCGCTTTGGTAGCGGCAACGCCCGATTTGAGGCGCGCAATCACGCTCAGCCAACTGTATCCCCGCTCCTGTTTGGGTGCGCCGGTGTCAACCGCGGACGTGGTCCATACCTCGCCCGGAAAGGTGGGAGGAAATCGAAACCCGGCCGGCATGACGCCGACCACCGCGAAGTTTTGCCCATCCAGCGTGATGCCGCGACCGACAATGTCCGGGTCGGAGTGGAACTTCTCACGCCAAAAGGCATGGCTGAGCAGGACAACGTGTGCTCCCGTTTCGTCGTCCTGAGGCGCAAAGCCCCGCCCGAACAATGGCCGCACCTCAAGTACAGACAGCAGCTCCGAGGAGACCACCACGCCGCGCAGGTGCATGGGCCCACCGTTGCCGGTAAGGGTGAATTCCGTCGCGTGATAGCTGGCCATGTCGCTGAAGGTGTGGTTTTGGGCGCGCCAATCGGCAACCTCCGGGTACGAAGTTGGACTTCCGAATCCCTGACCGCGCTCCTGCACGGAAAACAGGCGGTCGGGTTCGGGATATGGCAACGGCCGCAATAAGACGCCGTTGACGACACTGAACATCGCCGTGTTGGCCCCGATGCCCAGCGCTAGCGTCAGCACCGCCACCGCCGTGAACCCCGGGTTCCTGCGCAACTGCCGTGCCCCATAGCGAAGGTCCGCGCCGAGCCCATCCCACCAGCGCAAGCCCAGGGAGGCGCGCATGGCATCCTTATGGGACTCGATCCCGCCGAACTCGATCCGTGCGCGGCGCATCGCTTCCGGCCTGGGAACGCCGCTCCGCACCAGGTCTTCCGCATAGCTCTCGAGGTGAAAGCGCACCTCCGCCTCCATGCCGCTTTCGAGCTGCCGCCGATTCACGATCCACTTCAGCCATGACCGGAATTGCGCGAAGAGTCTCATATCTCCTCCGGGGTCGTGCCCAGAATGCCGGCGATCACCGACGCCATGCGGTTCCACTTCTCGGTCTCCGTTTGGAGCCGGCGCCGGCCGGTCGCCGTCAGACGGTAGAACTTCGCCTTACGCTTGTTGTCCGATTCGCCCCACGCGCTGGAGATCAAACCCTGGTGCTCCAGCCGGTAGAGAGCCGGGTACAGCGATCCTTGCTGGATCTCCAGACGTTCATCGGAAATCTGCTGAATGCGCAGCAGAACGCCGTAGCCATGCAAGGGGCCGAGCGACACGGCTTTGAGGATCAGCATGTCCAGAGTGCCCTGCAACAGATCTATCTGTTTATCCATGTTCTCTCCTCGAATATCTAGGAGAGACGGTAACATAGCTCTCCTAGTCCGTCAAGGAGAGAATTGTTTCGCAGGATGGAGCCCGAATCGCGCTCGACCGGGAAAGCACTCCCCGATTCTGGCGCACGGGGTTCAGCCGCGGTTCGGATTTCAGCCTCTCGGCTGCGTTGGAGAGCCGGGGTGGGGGAAGGCAATTTGTGCGCTTGCAGAAAGCGAAAACAGCGCCGGACAGCCCAAGCGCGGATTGGGCCCGAGAAACGCCCTCCACACCTGAATCCAGCCCAAGAGGTGACCCAGTCGATGGGAAGCCGACTTTTCATTCCCAATCCATCCTGTCTGCCCGGTGCCCATGATGTGGACTGGAGCCCTTGGGTAAATCTTGGCCCGCTGCCGGGACCACTTCGCACTTGATCCAGCACCGTGAGATTTTGCTGCACAGCACTCTTGGGAACTGTTCCGCTGCTTGAACTGTCCCGGATTGTCCTATTGCGTTGACTACGCTGCAACCGTGGCCTAAGATGGCGTGCAGCGGCTGGTTCCTCGCATGACTGGCAAGAGCGTTTCCCACTATCGCGTTCTGGAGAAGCTCGGTGGCGGCGGCATGGGCGTAGTCTACGAGGCCAAGGACACCAGGCTCGGCCGCTTGGTGGCGCTCAAGTTCCTGCCCGAGGAATTGGCAAAGGATTATGAGGCCCTGGAGAGGCTCAAGCGCGAAGCGCGCGCGGCTTCTGCCCTCAATCATCCCAACATCTGCACGATCTACGACATTGATGAGCACGAGGGCCAGCCTTTCATCGCTATGGAGTTGCTGGAGGGGCAGACCCTGAAGCATTTGGTGGATGTAGGGGCGCGCGGCGCGCGCCCAACCGAGCAGGGCGAACGCCGTTCGCCCCTACAAATCGATACCCTGCTCGACCTGGCCATTCAGATTGCCGATGCGCTGGACACTGCCCACTCGAAGGGCATCATCCATCGGGACATCAAGCCGGCGAATATTTTCGTCACCACGCGTGGGCAGGCGAAGATTCTGGATTTCGGACTGGCCAAGCTGGCGCCAAAGCCCAGGCGGGCAGCGGAAGCCGTGGGAGCCTCTGCCCTGCCCACCGCCTCCCTCGAACCCGAGCATCTCACCAGCCCCGGCGTGGTTCTGGGCACGGTCGCCTACATGTCGCCGGAGCAGGCGCGAGGCGAAGAACTCGACGCACGTACCGACCTGTTCAGCTTCGGCGCGGTGCTGTACGAGATGGCGACGGGCAAGCAGCCCTTCACGGGCAACACATCCGCGATGATTTTCACGGCCATCCTCACCCAGGCTCCGACCCCACCGGTGCGGCTGAACCCTGAACTTTCACCCAAGCTGGAAGAAATCATCAACAAGACGCTGGAGAAAGACCGCAGGCTTCGCTACCAGACCGCGGCCGACCTACGGGCAGACTTGCAACGCCTGAAGCGTGATACGGATTCGGGGCGTAGCGCCGCCGTCCCGGCGGTTGGGCGCAACATAGGGACAGGCCTTGTGCCTGCCCTTGGGCCGGGCGGCGAGAGAGCGAGCCGGCAAGATGCCGACGCTACGAGCGAGAGCTCCGATTCCCAGGTTATCGCGGGCTTGGTCAAGCGCCACAAGAAAGCCATCAGCGCATTGATGGCTGCCGGGATGGTGATCGCCGCCGCCCTCATCTATGGCCTCTATCGCGCCGCCAGCCATGCTCCGGCTCCGCCCGCCGGCTTGGAATTTACGCGTGTAACAGGCAGTGGCGACGTCCAGGGGGCGGACATCTCACCGGACGGGAAGTATGTGGCCTATGTGCGGGAGACGGCAGGAAAGCAAAGCCTCTGGCTGAAGCAACTGGCCACGGACAGTGACGTCCAGATTGCCACCCTGGGCGAAGATATTTGCGCCGGTGTGGCGTTCTCTCCCGATGGCAGCTACGTCTACTTCGTCCGCCAGGACCGCCTAAAGTCTAGCGGCGATCTTTACCAAGTGCCGTCCCTGGGCGGAAGTCCCAGAAAGATGCTGGCGGGGATCACCGACCCGCCGGCATTTTCACCCGATGGCCAGCGGGTCGCCTTTGTGCGGACCACCATTATTGGTGAGGACAGCTTGTTGACCGCCTCGCCGGATGGCTCTGACGAGCGAGTAATGGCATCCTACAAATGGCCCGAGCGGATTTACCACGTCGCGTGGTCTCCGGACGGCAAGACCCTCGCCTTCGATCACTATAGCCGGCAGTCGGTTTTGACCACCATCGCGGCGGAAGGCGGTCCGGCCCAGCCGGTGGCTGGCGCACATTGGAACGCCATCTTGGATCTCACCTGGCTCCCTGGAGGCCCTCACCTGCTCGTTGCGGGCAGGCCGCAAGGGGCGTCGGGGTCCACCGCGACATCACAGCTTTACGAAGTCCCGGTAGAGGGAGGCGAAGCCCGCCAGATCACTCACGACCTGTCGAGGTACATAGGAGTTCGGGCGAGCGCGGACGGAAAGACACTGCTGGCCCTGCAGGGCCAGGTTCTTACTACCATCCAGGTCACCACACCTGGCAAGGAGTCCGAGGCCCGCTCGTTGAGCGCCGAGAACCAGAGCCACGACGGCCAGGGGGGTCTGGCCTGGACGCCGGACGGGAAAATCGTCTATTCCTCGGTTCATAACGGACGCTATGATCTTTGGAAGATGGGCGCGGACGGCTCGAACTCCCAGCGGCTCACCAACAACGACGCATCCGCAGCTTCCGCCTTGCCCGCCGTCCCCCTCCGTGGCGGCTTCATTGCCTTCTACCAGGAAGACCGAAATGGCCAGGGCAACATCTGGCGTATGGATATGGACGGTAGTAATCTGAAACAGCTCACCCGTGGAGCGTTTCCCGCCATATCGCCGGATGGGCGGTGGGTAGTTTTCAGCCGGACCGAGAGCGGCAAGGTTGTTCTGATGAAGGTTCCGAGTGGAGGCGGCCCAGCGTCCCAGTTGACGGACTACGCATCAAACACGCCATCCGTCTCCCCGGACGGCAAGTGGATTGCCTGCCTGTACGCTCCCAGCCAGGATCAGCGATTCAGCTTGGCGATGGTTCCTTTCGCGGGCGGCCAACCCGCCAAGGTTTTCCCGCTGCCGGGTGCTGGTCACGGGTACTTTTCTTGGACCCCCGATGGCCACGCCATCTCTTACCTCTACGACGTGAATGGCGTGGAGAACGTCTGGGAACAACCGGTGGCGGGCGGCCCGCCGAAGCCGGTGACGCATTTCACTTCAGACAAGGTTTTCTGGTTCGACTGGTCCCGCGATGGCCGCCTGGCCCTCTCGCGCGGCACTGAGCAGACCGACGCGGTGTTGATCAAGAATTTCCGATGATTGGCAAGACCATTTCTCACTATCGCATCCTCGAGAAGTTGGGTGGCGGCGGAAGGGGGATGGTCTATCGGGCCAAGCAGATTCTGCGCTCGCAGAAAGCGAAAACAGCCCCGGACAGCCCAAGTCCGGATTCTGCCCGAAAAACGCCCTTCAATGACACTGAGCCAGTATCCAGAGTTGTGAGAGGGGTGTGGATTCAGGACTTTAAAGGACTAGCAATAAGGTCGCGCCTATGCTAAGTTAGGCGCAAATGCGAAAGGCCCGCTGCCAGGCGGGCCTTCAAGAACTCTTGGGTGCACTTCAAAGGTAACACAGGAGTGTGCCCGATGCAAAGAAAAAGCGAAGGCCAATCCCCCTGGCAACCTGGATTTCCTCGGCCAATAACCGACAATCCCACTCGCATCCTGGGCGCTGGGCTGACTGCGATGATCCAGACGGACTCTTCAGCGAGCAGCCGTCGAAGTGGGACGGCAAGCCGAGTCAAGGCACGCAATCGCTGAGGCTGTTTTGAACGGCGGTCGTCTAAGAGTTAGGACGCTGGCCCCTGTGGTCAGAAAAGCAGTTCCATCCCCTGCCCGCCGGACCAAATCCGGCCAGAGCCTTGCGTAGCGTCGGGATGGCGGGTGAGCGTTGAAGAATTGCCCCGCATAGTTGGAACAGCGCCAGAACGAGGATTAAAGACCTACGACGTAATCGGCGGCGGTTAGGTTGGCGAAGCGGACGCTGTCCACACGCTGGCCCACCACATTGGCGAAGTACTGGAGAATCGCCGTCAGCTTCAGGATGGCCGGTTGTTCATGCACTTGGAGCCAATGCCGGGCAATAAGGGAGGCGAAGACCAGGCGGAAGTAGAACATCAATAACCGCTCTTTACCCGAATAGCGCTGTTTCACGTTGACGGCATTCTTGAGCAGGTAAGTAAGTGCCAAGTAATCGCACTTGAGCGTCATGCGCAGCCGGGGGTAGTCGACGGGCGCGTTGAATTCTCCCAACGTCCGGCGCACCGCAGGGAACTCCAGGCCGCTGGCATTGACAATGGCTAGGAAGTACTCTCGCTCGAATTGTTGGCGCAGGATGCGTTGGCAAGTGGCCTGCATATAGAAAAAGAAGAACGCGGTGGAGAGGATCAGGATCAGGGCGGCCAGGACCATCGTTCACCTCACTCAAGTTTTTACTTCTGCCGGAACCATTTCGGCCCCGGATGATGCCGTCTCAACCTTCAGCATGTTCTCCAGCTTAAAGGGAAGTTCCAAGATGAGATATAGTACGCGAGTACCAGCCTGCCGCTATCGAGGCGGGGCTCGAAGCGATCCTCGTGGAAGCGCGTATCCTCTGAGGGGCACCTGGCTCTGGCTTGGGAAGTCGCAGTTCCGCAACGTGCAGCGCGGCGAACTGCAAGGTGAGGAGGAGATGGGCTTGGAAGCGGAGTACCTACCCTTGGGGTTCGCCCGAGCAGGTTTGGAGATGCTACAGGTTGGTGCAAAGAGTTAGAAGCTCTTCCAATCCTTAACCTTTCTGTAACCTTGAGCCGCCTTTTCCACAAGGTTTTCAACCAACCTGTTGAAAAATAACTTCGCTGACAGAGGTGATGGATGTCAGACGCGAGCGAATGGAGTGTCAAACCGCTCGGCAATATCCAGGGTAATGTTTCAATCTAAAGCGAGCGGTTGAATTCTCGAGTTGTCAAAGACCTTTAGCATTGGAGAATAGAAGCAATGACCGGGATGTGAAAGTCCGCTCGCAACCCATAAGGCTGCCTGTCTTGCTGGTGTTAGTCCGGTCGCGGGAATTGGCTGTTTGCCCGCGCAGTTTTATTCGACGCCTCGATGAGGTGACTCTCCAGGACGGCGGCGCGTAAATCCTTTGCTTTCGACGGATGGGTTGCGCTGCTCAGCGTGACATCCGTGCACTCGTCTGCCATGCTCTCATTCTGAGGGACTTAGGCCATAGGCTCCAGCATCCTGGCACTCACGCCTGTGCACCGCTGCCTGAGATTTTGGCGAAACCGGCCGAAGTAGGAGTCGAGTTGGCCTTGGACTGATTTGCTACTGCAAACAACGCGCCTGTAAACGGCAAGGCGAAGGTCGGACAAGGACGCGCGTTTTGATTTACTGGCAGACTTGCGATTCTCGGGACTTGGTCAGTTGCCAGAGGCTGAAGATCACCCACCGGGCCTTTTCCCTGCCTCAGAGCGGCAGGAAAAAAAGCAGCCTTAGCAGGATGCTGAGAAGCCCGCCTTCGAGTGCCGTTCCCGATCAAAAGCCTCCCCATCAAAGGCATCCCGATCAAAGACATCGGGACAGGTCGGGACAGGTCGGGCCAGGTTGTGAAGGCCGACTACCCGATGCAGGGCGGGATAGGTTCCGATCACGGACATGGGGACAAGCCAGTTCGGCGCCAGACATTCCAGGATTTTCCCCCGGCGAGCCGGGGCCACGACGAAGAGCCGAAGAGGGGTACGCAACATCCTGCTAATATCACTCTGTCACGTTCAGGTTGGAGTACTGACAAATGGAGCTTTCCGTCGAATCAGTTTTCACGAACTTCTGGCAAGCACCAAACCGCGCTCCAAAGCCCATTCTCATTGGTCTTTGCATCATTCCGCGTTCATGGAATGCAACCGTGTAATACTAATGGGCAGGATTCGCGCGAGCCCCAGCCTGAGGCGGTTGTACGGGGGGAAGTAGCATTTTCTGATGGATGGCGTAAAGCACCAACTCCAGACGGTCCGAAACCCCAACTTTATCGTAGATTGACCTTAGGTGATTCTTCACCGTTTGTTCGGTAATGGACAGATGCTGGGCGACTTCCCGATTTCGCCATCCCTGCATCAGGTAGCTGATTATTGTCTTCTCTCTCTGCGTCAACGTATCTACGGGTCTTAGTGGTCGGGAAGCACTCGTTTCCGCAATCTTCGCTATGCGGGCAACCTGCTGATGTGGCAACCAGACTTCGTTCTCCCAAACTACCTTGCGAGCACACTTAACGAACAGCGACGGTTCCACTGACTTAAGAATGATGCCCGAAGCCCCCAACTGGATGAATCGCATGGCCTCGTCTTCTTCAGCTATTGAGGAGGACGTGACCACGATTTTACACTTAGGCGCCTCTCGACGAATGTCCTCGAGCAGATTGCCGCCCGCTTCCGTTATGATTTCCGCCTGAATAAAATACAGATGAGGCCGCAGGGATTTCGTCAGTTCGATCAACTGCGCGGCGGACTGGGCTTGCGCGACGACGCGCAGGTCATCCTCCACCGCGAAGAGCTTTTGCAGTCCAAACCTGAAGATGCCTTCACGGTCGGCTATGAGAACCCGGATCTTTTTCTTCCCGCCATTGCGGAGGCTCATCCAGAACCACGTCCCAATGCCACCTGTTTGCAAGGGCGATCTGCCTCCACGACGCGCCGCCCCTGGAGCTCTTGATTGGTCTTTGGGAATGCACTACCACCGCGCCGTGCATGATGGCTGAATCGCCAGGAATCTTGCATCCTCTGTTTGGAGAGCGTCAAATAGCTTGCGTGCGCGTGGGCCGGATTTCGTACTCGTCAATCGTGGCGCCCATCCCCCTCGACTCGCCGGGGCAGCTCCAACGGATGACCCGGCCATTACTGTCCCGGAAGCTCCAACCCGAAGTTGACCAGTTCGTAAGAATCTCCCCGCTTCTTTAGCTCGACGGCTTTGACGGCGCTTGATCCGACATCCAGCCCTACCAAGCCCTTCGCTTTCCCCATTCCAAACATGGGCCTTGCTCCCTATCGAGCGGTCAGCGTTGCTTCCGCGTGGAACCATGATCAGATTGCGTGCTTTGCGTCTCCATCCAACGGTCCAGGAGCGTTTTCTTGAACTTCCACCGGTTACCTAACTTGAAAGCAGGAATCTTCTCCTCATAGGCATACTTGTAAAGCGTTTCGCGGGATACTCCCAAGTACTCCGACGCTTCCCGGATGTCCATGACCTCTCTGGTTTCTGCCATGCGTTCAACCCCGCGAGTGAATTCTTCCCCCCCAATGCCTTCTAAAGACCAGCACTTGAACCAAAAGAGCGATTACATATTCTCTATTGTTACGCATATACCCTTGGGGTTGGGGGTTGTCAACTGATTTTCGCAAGTTGTGGGGGTTTCTTAGAAAATTCATAGGCTTTTTCAGAGGTTTTACCCCGGTTTATACATTATCTTGCGTTTTTGTGGGGACAACACCACAACATCAACCACCCTCGGAGTTTTCGGTCTTTGTCGTACTTTCGCACTGGTTTTGGCGGCGTGGAGATGAAGTTTTGTGGAAATGAACCCGTGCGGACTTGTTTTTGCCCGTCAGAACGCCTGGGGGAGTGCCGAACTGGGGTGGCATAGCCTAACCCAGTAATGGCAAGAAGCAAAAGGATGAGGCCCTTGCAAGGCTTTGCTTCGCCAGGGGCGACGCGAGAGCCACGCGCTATTGAGTCGCGGGACGCGGCCTGCTTTCACGCTGGGCACTGCGCAGAAAAATTGATGAAGGCCCTGTTGATTCATTTCAATCTCATGTCGCCCGACGATCTAGCCACCTTGGACGGGCCCCTCTGGCCGAGCAACGCACTCGGAAACAACTCACTTGGCGTATGACGCCCTTCTAGGACACAGAGCCAGTGTCCAGAGTTGCGAGACTGGTGTGGATTCGAGGCTTTGGTAGTGTCCTAAATGTGTGTTGCTAGGAAGATGGTATTGAAACGGATGTTAAATTAGACGCAAGCAATTGGCGGGCAGCATCTTTGAGATAGGGTGTAGGGTCATTTGTTACGGGCATTTCGAAAACGCAATTAATGAACTGCACGCGGCTCATTTTTACGGGATTCTGCGTGAATCTGATGCGGCAATTCTCGAAACGAGAAGCTCGAATGTCTCCGCCATCAAGGAGTATATTGCTGTGGGCAGCCTCTATGCAATGCACAGTGTTGCCGCATAGAACGTTACTCGTTTTCGAGTAGCGCGAACCGGGAGGTGGTACATCGGTTGGCAGTGTCAAGGCAGAACTAGCGAACTGAATGAATTGAAGAACTGTGGGCCAGTAATCGGGGGCGGATTCATTGGTTTGCCGCAATCTATTGGCTATTATTGTTAAAGTTTCTCGATCCGCCACGGGTTTAGGGTTTGATTGCTCGATTACTTGCCGCAATTGTGGAAGCGAACGTTCGAATGTTTTTTGGTCAAAATAGCTAATTTGTTTCAGGGCGAAGGGTTGCACGTTTGTTTCGACCCTCGCCATCCTCTCTCCCAAATCGACCATCGTGACCCCAACCCATCCCCAATAGCCTATAATCGCAACGCAAGCCACGATGACAGCAGCGGTAGAGTATGGATGGGTAGTTTTTGGGGTAGGTGGAGGAGTACCAAGTTGCACCGAACAGCCTTTGATTACCAATATCTTTCCGCCAGCATCTTACGCCAGTAGTGTTTCAATTGTCCAGACGTGACCAGTTACGCCAGCCTCCATCGCCGGAGTAACTCTAAGAGTTTGGTGCACGCGGCAGAAATTGTAGAACGCCATGTAATAGGCGATGTTTGCCTTTCTTGCTCAACGCACAATCCATTCTCACCCGAACTGTCTCTTGCTGGCCCGCAGTTTTGAGAATTGCAACTCGGTCCGTTTCCACTAAGCCGCCCGCCCCACGCTGAACAACGGAAAGTCGAAAGAGCCTAAGACGAAGTGACAGCCAAACTCAGAGACTCCGGGAAGACTAGTGCGCCCTCGCTCGCATGACACGGAATGAAAATGGCTCACCACTGTATCCTCCAGCGATGAGCCAACTTTCAACAGGAGATATCCTAACTGATTTCCATTATACCCTGAATAACGCCCATGTGGGAGATTTCTGAAGCCGCCGCAATTGCTCATGGACGCCCTTCTTGAATTCCACACCGGTCTATCCCCGTTTGACAGGAAGCTCCTCACGTATTACACGCTCGCCACCTAGTGAAAAGTAATCAATCGGGGATACCGCAAGCGCCTTGATTCGCTGGACACAAAGCAGGTTGCCGAGTACCTCGGCCCCAATGCCATCATTCTGTGTTGGGAGCCGTTCAATGTGCGTTGCCATCGGCGCTGGGTAGCAGAATGGCTGGAAGAGAAGCTCGGGATTGTCGTGCCTGAGCTGGAGCATGAGCGGGCAGAATCACTTCCCTTCAGTCAGCAGCCGTCGAAGTGGAACGGCAAGCCCAGCGCGGCGCAAGTGCCGATGTTGTTTTGAACGGCGGTCGTCTAAATGCAGGACGCTCGACCCTGTGTCGGGAAACGCAGGCTCACACTCTGCCCGCCGGACCAATCGAAACGATCAAGCCAAGCCGAAGCTCCAAACTCGAACCCTTCCAAGAACACTTGGTAGTGCTCAGCTTCCGTGAAAGCCGACTTTTCATTACCAATCCATTCTGTGTGCCCAGCGCCCGTGAGTTTCACTGCGACCTTTAGGGAAGTTCTGGTCTGCAGCCGGGACCACTTCATGGTCGACCCAGCACGGAGAGGTGTTGCCGCAGACAGCACTCCTGGGAACTGTTCCGCTACTTGAACTGTCCCGGATAGTCCGGTAGTGACTCATTTTGAATTTTCGGAGCCATAGAACTGGAAGGCCACGAACTGCACAGGTAGATAGCCCTCTTCTTCGTACCAAACGCCATCCCGCTGAACGAAGAACCGACCTCCCTCGCTGCGCACTTTGAGATATTCGGCTACTACTTGATCTAGCATTGCGCAAACTCCGCCCAACTCTTCTCTTTCTTCGATTGGCACAGGACCAAACCGCGTCGAAGGCCATATCTCTTCCCTGTAATTTGTACTGAAGGCGAGCCGTTTCCAGCCACGCTTGATCTGGAGTTGCCTTAGCTTGTCAAAGTCGTCGCTAGTCAGTCTGAGCGTTTTCATATTGATCAACCTCCAAAGGGGTGGAGGAGTCATTCTAATCCTTACCCCAAAAGTGCCGCAATCTCTTCGATCTCCCAAACGTGGTCCGCGATTCCCGCTTCCATCGCGGGAGTCACGCGCGAGGTTTGATGCACTCGGCAGAAACTGTAGAACACGAACCTCTGCGGGTATGGGGATCTCCATGAGATGACCAACACTGACTGGTCCCTTCTTTTCCTGTTTAATGAAATCTGCGCTAGATACGTTTTGCGCTCCGCCAGTTTGATCTGCCTTGGCAGTGTTCGTGTGGCCGTGGCGCGCCGCGCCGGGGTTTTTGCCCGCGCCGATTCTGCTTGCCTTATGGAATCGGTGTGCCCGAAGCTTGGACCGGCTTATTCTCGCTCCAGGCGCGTTTTGCTCGGCACCTTCAACGGGCAGGGGGGAATCCATAAAGTGCCTTCGCCCTGCTGTCTTTCGGGGTCAGACGCAAAGAGGCAAGGCGAACACGGCGGGGGCGTCAGGGCTGCCGGTGCTTTCGGCGCGTTGGTGCGCGGTTATGCACAACGAGGGGGATCGGGGCAGGGAAAAGCCGAACATAAAGGACGGTATGTTTGGCTATTTCTCCGAAACGTGGTAGGGTCGGTTCATGCGGGAGTCCGCCACTTATCAGGAAATCCAGAAGTGGGTGCAGCTGGAGTTCGGGTTCAAGCCGAAAACCTGCTGGATCGCCCACTGCAAAGAGATTTACGGATTGCCGCTCGGCGCTGCTCCCAACCGACAGGGCGAGGAGCGCGTCGAGCCGTGTCCACCTGAGAAGCGGCCAGCCATCAAAAAGGCATTCCAGCATTTCGGGATGCTCTCATGAACATGGAAATCATCCCGCATCCCGCCGGGCCTGCGCTTCCTGCGTTGATCGCCGGGCAGGGTACGTGCGCCGGCCCGAAGGAGACCTACAGCCCCTGTGATCGGAAATGCAGGTTCATAGCCTGCCCGCCGGACCAAATCGAAACGATCAAGCCAAGCCGAAGCTCCAAACTCGAACTCTTCCAAAAACATTTGGTAGTGCTCAGCTTCCGTGAAGCCGACTTATCATTCCCAATCCATTCTGTGTCCCTTCGGCACCCATGATGCGCATAGGAGCCCTTCGGGAAACCTTGGTTTGCAGCCGGGACCGCTTCGCGGTCGACCCAGCACGGAGAGGTGTTGCTGCAGACAGCACTCCTGGGAACTGTTCCGCCACTTGAACTGTCCCGGATAGTCCTATCGCGTTGACTTAGCTGTGAGCGCAGCCTAAGATGGTTACCAAAGGCGGGACCCTCGCCATGGTAGGCAAGAGCGTTTCCCACTATCGCATCCTGGAGAAGCTGGGCGGCGGCGGCATGGGTGTCGTCTACAAGGCCAAGGACACCAAGCTCGGCCGCTTCGTGGCGCTCAAGTTCCTGCCCGAGGAATTGGGGAAGGATCATGAGGCTTTGGAGAGGCTCAAGCGCGAAGCGCGCGCTGCTTCTGCCCTCAATCATCCCAGCATCTGCACGATCTACGACATTGATGAGCACGAGGGCCAGCCTTTCATCGCCATGGAGTTGCTGGAGGGGCAGACCCTGAAGCAGCGCCTTGCCGGGAAACTGCTCAAGACGGACGAACTGCTGGACCTGGCCATCCAGATTGCCGATGCGCTGGACACTGCCCACGCCAAGGGCATCATCCATCGGGACATCAAGCCAGCGAATATTTTCGTCACGACACGTGCCCAGGCGAAGGTCCTGGACTTCGGCTTGGCCAAGCTAGCACCAAAGCCCAGGGGGGTGGCGGAAACGGTGGGATTCTCTGCGCTGCCCACCGCCTCCATCGAGCCCGAGCATCTCACCAGCCCCGGCGAAGTGATGGGAACGGTCGCCTACATGTCGCCCGAGCAGGCGCGGGGGGAAGAAGTCGATGCCCGCACCGACCTGTTCAGCTTCGGCGCCGTACTTTACGAGATGGCGACGGGCCATCCGGCGTTCCCCGGAGCGAGTTCCGTCCTCATCCTTGACGCGATACTCCACAAAGCCCCGACCTCGCCGGTGCGTTTGAATCCGGAAGTGCCGCCGAAGCTGGAAGAGATTATCAGCAAGGCGCTGGAGAAAGACCGCGACCTGCGTTACCAGAGCGCCTCCGAAATGCGCACCGACCTGAAGCGGCTAAGACGCGATACCGCTTCAGGTCGGCAAACCGCTACGGCTGACCGCACGCCAGCCGCCGCAGGGGCTGTCAGCGAGCCGACCGCCGGCCCACCTTCAAGCGCGGCCATCCTTCTCAGCGAAGCTAAGCGGCACAAGCTTACGCTGGGCCTGTTCATTGCCGGCATGGTGCTCCTGCTAGGCGGGCTGGGTGTTGCCATCTACAAGTTGAGCGTGCGCAGGAGCGAATTGAACCTCCAGAACATGAAGATCGCCCAGATCACACAAAGCGGCAAGGCCACGGATGTAGCTATTTCTCCAGATGGGCAATACGTGGTTTATGTGCTCCGGGAAGGTGAAGAATACAGTCTCAACGTGCGCCAGGTGGCTACCGGCAGTGACGTGCAGGTCCTGCCGCCGGACGAAGTGCACTTTCGTGGCCTGGCCTACTCGCCGGACGGGAACTATATCTATTTCACCCGCTCCGACAAGAGCAATCCCATTTACAGCTACCTCTGGCAGATGCCGGCATTGGGAGGCACGCCACACCAGTTGGTGCGCGATATCGATTCCTCCGTTGCTTTTTCTCCCGACGGCAGGGAATTCGCCTTTCTCAGGGGAGTTCCCGACAAGGGTGAGGTCCACGTCCAGGTGGCAGGCGTGGAGGGAGGCAGCGAACGTATACTCGCTAGCCTCCCTGCGGCCGGGTTTTACGGGCCCGACTGGTCACCGGATGGGAAAACAGTTGCGATCACGACCATCGGGGGCACGAAGGTCACGCGCCGAGTGATTTCAGCCATATCGGTCTCCGACGGGACGGTGCGTGAGATCTACTCAACCCCGAACTGGCTGGGGCCGCCTCGCTGGCTCGCGGATGGGAGTGGCCTGCTCGTGACAGTATGGGATCCTGCCCTGGGGTGGCGGGCCCAGCTTTGGCAAATCTCCTTTCCCGGCGGAGAAGCGCACCGATTTACCAACGACCTGACAGATTACCGGACTTCTGACGGCGCGGATCACGGGTCTTCCCTCGACATGACGCGGGATCGGAAGACCCTGGCTACTATTGAGAGCACGACGGCCGCCGATCTCTGGGTGGCGCCCGCCGGCGATGCCGCGCGCGCCTGCCAGATCACCAACGGGGCGCGGGCGAACAACGGTCTCGCCTGGCTCGCCAGCGGCGCGCTTGTTTATGCCGATTTCGACGACGAATTGCTCAGCGTACAGGAGGATGGCAGCAAGCGGATGTTGTTGGCGCCGGGCCAGAACGACAATGAGCAACCCGCAACTTGCGGAGATGGGCGCTTCATTGTCTTTCAGGCCTACCGGAACGAAAAGGTGAACGTGTGGCGAATGGAGGCCGATGGTTCCAATCCGGTCCAGTTGACTGATGAACCATTTGCCTACAACCCTGAGTGTTCACCCGATGGCAAGGCAGTGCTGTATACCCGCATCAATGGCATGACCGCGTGGCAAGTGCCTATTCAAGGCGGGACGCCCACCCAGGTGGTCGTGCCGAACTGGGCCGGCCGAACACCCCAAATCTCGCCGGACGGTAAGCTGCTCGCCTATCTCGCCATGCCCGCGACGATGTCGAGCCCTGCGGTCCTTACCGTGGTTCGTTTCGGTGGCGGGTCGCCATTGTATAGGTTCGATGTGCCCATGGGCGCGTTTGAGGTCCACTGGGCTCCCGATGGCCAGGCGCTCGACTACGCATTGACTCGCGGCGGGGCAACCAATATCTGGCGGCAGGTGCTCGCCGGTGGTGCGCCAAAGCAGATCACCAATTTCAAATCCGACCTGATCTTCTTCTTTGCCTGGTCGCGCGACGGTAAGCAACTCGCCCTCGAGCGCGGCAATACGCCCAGCGACGTCGTCCTCATCAGCAATTTCCAATAGCCCATCCCCTGCCCCCGCCCGCCACAAGGCCAACCCGTAGAGGAGGGCCCCATTACCCGCGATCAACGGCCCAGTGTTTGGCAACGGACTTTCACTTTGTCGTGCAGTTACCACAGCACCATTTTGATTTGGAGCTCGACGGCGACAGACCAAAAGCTTGGGTAGCCCTTTTACCAGGCCCGGTGCGATTAGCTCTCCGCGGGTAATTTCGAGGACCTCGGTGATGCAGTATAAAGGCACCAAGAAGTCGATGCCCGAGATCGCGCGGGAGCTGAAGGTGGATGGGGTGATCGAAGGCTCGGTGCTGCGCTCGGGCGATCAGGTGCGGATTACAGCGCAATTGATCCAAGCGGCTACCGACACGCACCTCTGGGCCCGGAGCTACGAGCGCGACCTACGTAATGTCCTGGCCTTGCAGAGCGAGGTGGCGGGTGCGATTGCGAACGAGATCAAGATCAAGCTGACGCCCCAGGAGCAGGCGCGCCTGGCCAGCGCCCCCCCCTGTCAACCCCGACGCCCATGAGGCCTATCTCAAAGGCCGCTACTACTGGAACTTGCGCACTGAACAAGGTCTGAAAAAGGGGATCGAGTATTTCCAACAAGCGATTGAAATGGACCCCGGCTACGCGCAGCCCTACGCCGGGTTGGCTGACTCCTATCTTCTCTTGACGGCCTGGGCGCTGATTGCGCCCAGAGAAGCCTATCCCCGTGCGAAGGCAGCAGCCTTCAAAGCCTTGGAGATAGACGAAACCTTGGCTGAGGCCCACACCTCGCTCGGCACCGCCGTACTCACGTATGAGTGGGACTGGGCGGGTGCGGAGAAGGAATACAAGCGTGCCATTGAGCTCAATCCGAGCTATTCAACCGCCCACAATTTCTACGCCCAGTATCTATCGTTCACGGGGCGACATAATGAGGCCATTGCAGAGATAAAACGAGCGCAGGAGTTGGATCCCCTGTCGCCCATTATCAACGCCATGGGGGGCTTTGTTTTCTTTTTCGCGCGTCGGTACGACGAGGCCATTGCGCAGTGCCGGCGGACGCTTGAGCTAAATGCAGTATTTCATCCGGCACACCTCTATATGGGCTGGGCATATGAACAAAAGAAGCTATACGACGAAGCCATCTCAGAATATCAGAAGGCAATGGCCCTTGAACAAGGCAGCCCAAGACTGGCAGCGGGCCTCGCGGGCGCCTATGCGGCAGCGGGGAAGAGAACCGAAGCGCTGAAGATTATCTCCAATTTGAGTGAGCTCTCAAAGCGAAGGTATGTCCCACCCTACGATGTAGCTCAAATCTATACCGCTCTGGGTGATTTCGACCAGGCATGCGCATGGTTGGAAAAGGCCTACGAGGAGCGCACGTACATCCTCATTATGCTCAAAGTAGATCCAAGAAACGACCCCCTGCGCTCCGACCCACGCTTCCAGAACCTCCTGCGCCGCATGAATTTCCCGCCATAAAGGAGCAGGTGGTCGACGGTAGGTGGCATGTAGGGAAAGAGCAGAAGCGCACACCTCGCTGTTAGCCCCCTCGGCCTTTGGCCCCCCCATTTCTTGCGTGCGCCTCCGATGCGATTCCGTTCCGGACATACGCAGTTGCGGAATGGACTGGCATTCATGACAGCAAGGGAGAACAGCCCTTCTGAGTAGCCAAGCCGGATTGTGCCTGTGAAACGCCCTTCCCACGCCGGAATTCAGCCAAGCGCCGGGCCAGTTGATGGGTAAGCGACTCTTGAGGCCGAATCCTGTGTTGGACCCGCACCTGCGCCGCCAGCAGCAATAAATCAAGCTACGCAGCTGGGTTCCGGCGCGCGTTGGAATTGGGCGTCAGCGAGAGTCAGTTGAAACGGCGTGGCTGAGTAATCGCATCGGCAA
>Ga0208688_1000449_pt1 | contig 23637 bp, 21 predicted proteins | sample June2015DPH_6_15_FD_184696 | JGI IMG/M metagenome (GOLD analysis project Ga0208688, IMG submission 184696) | Peatland microbial communities from SPRUCE experiment site at the Marcell Experimental Forest, Minnesota, USA - June2015DPH_6_150... | ecosystem: Environmental > Terrestrial > Soil >... | reverse complement strand
TGGAGACTTCAACCAGACCAGTTGGAAGGGTTTATTTTAAGCCAAAAACGCAGGGTTCTGGAGAAACTGAATGTTAGGTTGGAATATGAAAAGAACCATGACTTCTATTACTGTGGTAGTCCAGAATGCAAGCGGGTTCCTTTTGAAGAGGCCGTTGAACTAGTTTTCCATTGTTCCACCTGTAGCAAACCCCTTGTGCATTTTGCAAACGAAAAAATGATAAGTAAACTCTCTGAAAAAGTTGATTTGTTAAGGAAGGAACTCGGTGAGTAACAGGCTTCCTTCAAGGGAGCAAACAATCGAACTTCTCCGCAAAAACAATTGCTCACCTAAAGTCATTAATCATTGTGAAGCGGTTGCAAAATTTGCTATGGAAACCGCAAGTAAACTTGAAAAGAAAGGCCTAAAAATAGACTTTAAACTCGTGGAAGCAGGCGCTCTTTTACATGACATTGGTCGTTCAAAAACTCACACTGTGGATCACGCGGTTATAGGTGCTAAGATAGCTGAATCAGCAGGTTTGCCAGAACCGGTAGTTAGGATAATTAAGAGGCATGTGGGCGGCGGAATCACATCTGAAGAAGCAGAGAAGTTTGGCTGGCCAAAAGATGTTTATATGCCCCTCACTTTGGAGGAGAAAATTGTTTCATACGCCGACAAGGTAATTGAACAGTCAAAGAGAGTTCCGATTGACTTAGAGATTGAGCAGCTTCGAATGGAGCACAAAGATGATGCTGCAGAAAGAGTTAGAAAGCTTAATGAAGAAATAACCAGTCTATTGGGCAATTAAACATGACGACCTTAACATTGCTCGTTAAAGCTTCCCATTCGGTTCAACTAAAACAAATAGATGATACGTTGAAAGCTGAGTTTGAAAATTTAGACTTAGACGTGAAGGTTTTAGGAAGCCCTGTTAACAGGTGGGTTCAAGTTTCCCTTTCAGGAGAAGACGAAGTCATAGCTACAAGCTATATCAACAAGAAAATAGGCATCTGCCCCATAAGCATAAAAAACGTGAATCAGTTTTCGGTCTTAAAGGGATACATTTCCAAAGTTGACGCTACCAGACAAGAATTGAAGGTGGATGTTGGCGTTTTTGAGCCCAAGACAATCCAAGCAACCATACCTTTAGCATATTTACAAGCTCAACTTGCGGATGGCAGAAAGGTTGCTTTGGAAAAAATCTCAGAAATCTACGGTTTACATGAGAATTTACCATTAAGCATAAAAGTAATTCGCCTAAACGGTGAGGAAGACGATGTGTTGCAAGCGGAATTATCAATGGAGCAAATCGAAAAAATCCGTTTATGGCAGCAGTCCCTTTTGGACAGGTTAATCATTTTAGGTTCGTCTCTTGGCGGGATAGAGACGGTGCTTGAACGGACTAGGCTAAACAGAGACGTTATTGGCACGGAGGCGTTAGGTATGTTTGAGCATGCTTTGACCTGTAAACTTGGGACAGATGCAACTGGTTTGATTCCGAAAATTGGCAGGTACATGAGGAATGCAGCATTTATCGTTCTTAATCCTAAGAAAATCATTAGTTTTCTGGGTGAACGATAATTAAAAACCTTTTTCTTCCATATGTCTATAACCAGCATACAAAGACTTGTTTGAAAGTGACTCCTTTAGCGCGATTCAAAGGGTTGAAAGTTCAAAATGCGGCTCGGACTTTTTCATGAAACAACCCCTAGATTTGTTGGCGGAAAGTCTTTGACCGATGTAAAATTCAAAACCAGATTTTATAGTCAACACTTTCTTCTGGGGCATAGTGAGCACTATTGGTTTTTGATACATGGTTTCAACATACTCACGCACCCGTGTATAGTCAACACTATTGCGTTTTGACTATTTTGAGTGTGGGAAGTTTTAAGGTGGCTGTTAGGATGGTTTGCGAAAAGTTGTCTGATGTTGGGTTGTAATAGTGTACATTGATAGTTGAATAATCTATTTTCCAAATAAGGCTAATGAGAGAGAGAAGTCATGAGCCAAGGTGAAGATAGAGATAGAAGAAAATACGGGATTGATATAGGAGCGTATGGTAGCATAGGTGTTAGCGCCAACTAAGGAAGAGCGTTTGGCGCTGTTCTGGGAAGTCAATAGAACTAGACCTGACTCAAAGGCTGGTCGAAGCGTTAAGATGACCTTAAGCACTTAATCAATCTGCTTAATCGTACGCTTCTAAATTTACTTAGCATGACTTATGGGCAAAATTCCATCTTGCATTTGCAATTTTAAAGTACATCGTGCTCTTCTTTGCAATGCTTCTCATAATCCTCTCTTTTATCGTATACCTCTTCGTCTAAAGGACACTTAAACTTTTTATCTTTGGTCATTTCAGGTTTTGGCACAGTTATGTTCGATTCCCTTCTAGAACGCTTTTCTGATTCAGTCAAAACAATCACCTCCAACCTAAAATTGATCTTTAAAACACCCACCATAGGATAATTATTAAGATTATGTGACTGCACCTACACGCCAATAGCATTTATAGACTCATGAAGCATTAAAATTAACTTTTGTTGTTTCTTACATTGATTATTAAGAAAATTTTCCCAATGCTCTAAGATAAGCTAATATAAGCTATTGAAATCTTTTCAGTGTCTCTTCAAGCTGGTTAAAGTTTTTTAAAATCATGTCGGAATGTGCTATAATCCAGGGGCTCAAGCACTCCATTTCCGAAACCACTATGACTTTCTTGCCTTTACGTTTGGCGTAAAACAGTTCCATACATGCTCCTGCCGAAAGTTTGGGCAAATAAACAACCATAATGTCACATCTGTCAGCATCATTTAAATCCCTCTGAATAAAGTCAAACGTGGGAACTTTATCCCACCAGCACTTCTCGTCTCCTTTGTAGAGGATTTTTTCTCTAAGCCACGGATTAATAATGTCAAAGCTCATCCTGGTAAGAATGTCAGTAATATTTTCTCGATATCCTTGATTGTTTTCCATGCTTAGGATAGGACCGGATATGAACACTTTCTTTTTCATGCGGGCTAAACCAACTATAGCAATTCAGTCTTTCATAATTATATTTTGTGTGTGCGCACTAACAAAATTGACCTCCTCCCTGTTTTTGAAAAGCTTGTTTTGGGTTGTTTTTTTGGTTTAGGGCTTGGATTTGCCTTAGGTCACGGTGCAATTTGGTGGAAAAAGGCATAAAAAGGTGCTTGCTTATGAATCAGCAAGGTTCAAAGCTAAATCACAAACAGAAAAACCGAATTCAGCCTGAATACTCACATATTTTTAACGGAAAAGAGGCGGGCCGAGCCGAACTTGAACCCAAATTGAGTACAAGCCATAAGAGCAGTTTAAGGGACTTTATCCTCAAATTAAAAAAATCAGCTGAAGTAAAAGGAAAGCTATAGGTTTTTATTCACAGGAAAATTTCTTATTCAAACAAACCTACTTTACACTATGGCCAAATTTCTTTCTTTCACCGAGCTCTATGAAACGATTCAGCAAAAGTCCTCAGAAACAAGAGAGATTTTATGGGTATGTTCTCCCTATCTTGGATTAGATGCCCACAAGGTTTTTTCACAAGAAATCCTCAGGAATCCTCCATCGGATATTCGGTTTGTTTTTCGACTAAATGATATTAGTGTAAGAAGGGGTGAAGTTAATCCGTATGAAATACAGTATTTCATGGAGCACTTTAAAGGTAGTAGTATTAAGTCCCATGATACTTTCCATTCAAAGATTTATATTTTTGACAATTCAGCGTTGATAACATCTGCTAACTTGACGAAAACTGCCTTTGAAAGCAATATTGAAGTTGGAGTAATGCTCGAAGGCTCCCAAGTGGATGAAGTAAAGAGCTTCTTTAATCAAAGTTTATGGGAAACTGCAAAACCGATAGGTGATTTAAAAAAATTCAAGCAAATCTGGAATATAGCGCAAAAGAGTGCAAAAAAGGGTAATTTGAAGAAAGTTAAGCCTCATACGAAAATCAAGGATTGGACGGATGATTATGTTAATACATGGTACATTGGTGTTCCCTGTCGGATGTCGGCAAAGATTGAGCGGAAGATAAAGAAAGAAACAAACTGGCGAACTGAACTCTCGTTAGTAGGAGACGTTGGTTATCACGCTTTTAAGGAGATTAAACTCGGTGACTTGGCATATTTAGCTAACTTGAACAAGAAACGCGGTAAAATAGAGATTGAATTGGCACGAATATATGATAAAAGTAGGGTTGAAACTGATGAGGGAGATCTTCATTTTGCATATGAAACAGAAAATACATACTTGCTAGAAAGGAAACAATTCTATGAAATGCTAAAAAATGCAGATATTAGTTCTAGAACTTTTGAAACTATACTTGATGACGATCAACTAAAGCATATAGCTAATGTTCTTTCTTCAATCAAGCATAAAAGGAAAAGGAAATCAAAAACTTAGCAGCGCGCGCTTCAAATTTAAGACTGATTACCTGAAAAGTGTCCAATCAAAATGTCTGAGAATGAAGTCTGAGTTAAGAATGCGAATTTAAAGTTAGGAGTCATTTATTGTGCTTGCTTTTTGCATTTTTTCACTTTTAGTGCGCGTCGCTATCGAGTTTGACGGTATTTGGATACTTTCTTGCGGTTTAGACTTTTAAGGAATACGAAAAATCAGTACTATGAAAATCAGATCTTAATTACTATTGTTATGCACATGGTTTGGTCAATTTTTCGTAGAACAAGTCTATGCTCCACAATTTTGGGTAAATCGCCCCAACCAAGTCTGACCAAAATCGAGGCGGGTCAACTAAGCTCACCTTTAAAGCCAAATTCGACCCATGCTTGGTCGCTACGTTACCCCACTAATGCTTTTTCTTACTAACCCTTCAACTGCAAAGGTTTGCAAAGTTGTGCGGTAACATGTACTTTAAAGTACATGAAGTAGCTTTAGGCTTGTTTAGCTGGTACTGGTGTATGATTCGGGTGCAATGTTGCTTTACACTTTACTTTTACATTGTTTCTGAACTGCGTGCAACCGTACCTGATCGCCTTTGGGTTACCTACAAGGTAAAAGTGGAGATCTGAGGCTAAAGTATTATGCAACCCCAAACTCCAAATTACTAAATACACCTTCCAGCCAATAAGTAGCATTCAGGACTGCTGTCTATATGGCGAAGGCTTACTGGGTAGTACTTATATTTATCACAATTCTATTAGCACCTTGCTTAGCCGTTTCCCAAGAGCCAAATGCTCAGGCTGCCTCTTCAGAAGATAACTGGCCAATGTTCCACCATGACGCAGCTCACACAGGGTATACTATCAGCACCCTTCCAGCAAGCACAGTTTTTTTGTGGAACTTCCCTACAAGTGCTTCCTATCTTTCTAATGTAGCAGTTTCAGATGGTTGTGCATACTTCGCTTCTTACCTCGACGTAGGCCCAGTTAGCGTGGTATTTGCCGTTAATGCGTCAACAGGACAATTAATATGGAACAGCCCAGATAGCTCAATCTTATTTTCTGTGACTCCTTGTCCCGCTGTTGCTAACGGCATTGTCTACACGGCAACTGACGCCTACAACGCTTCAACTGGACAATTAATGTTCAATTATACAAGCTACGGAGGCAACACGTCTCCAATCGTTGCTGGAGGCATGCTTTACATAGGCTACAGCACTACTTCCATCCCGGGCATTTTTGCTCTAAACGCTGAAACTGGAGTCTCACTATGGAACTTCACGGTCACAGGGTTAACGAACCATTTTCCGTCTGGCGAACTGTTTTTTCCTCCTGCAGTCACTAATGGAGTTGTCTATTTCTCTGATGATGGTATTTACGCTTTAAACGCTTTAACCGGAAGCGAGATATGGCATAACACAGCAATTGGCGATGGTTGGGGCTCTATTGCCGTTGCCAATGGATATGTTTACGATAACGATGAGGGCCAACTTTATTGCTTAGACGCTTCAACCGGAATTGAGGTATGGCGTTACCCAAGTGGAGTAAGCTTAATAACCCCTGCTGTCGCAAACGGCTATGTCTATGCAGGTTCTTACACTCTGAATGATTCAACGGGAAAAATGATATGGAACAACACGATGATTCAGTTTTCCTCTCCGACTGTAGCTGGAGGAGTAATTTATTATCCTCATTCTACTCACACTGATCAGCCTGGCCTATTTGACTGGACGCACGAAATTTATGCTTTTAATGCTTCAGGTGAGAAGATATGGAACTACACTTTGCCAGGTCTGTATGCTTCTTATTTTATCGATTCCCCAGCTATCGCAAATAGCATACTTTATGTGTCACAATCTGGTGGCGAGAACACAGGGGTATATGCATTTGGTATTGCTCCATCCCAAACTCCAACTGGCATAGAATTTTCGGCGCAAACATTATGGATTGTGTTACCCGTTTCTATTTTCGCCATATTTCTAATTGCAGTCTTGGTGAAGTATCGGAAAAAAGCGAAAATTCAAGCATAGAATTTTTTCTAAAAATGGTTTGTTTTCTATTGGGTGCATTTGAAAGCTGGTTGAATATTACGGAAAATTGTAATAATCTTACGGAATTTAGTAAGGTACAACCGAGCTCAAATCAAGCTGCTTCTGCTGAAATAAGGTGGGCCGAGCCGGACTTGAACCGGCGACCTTTGGCTCGTAAAGCCAACGTCCTAACCAAGCTAGACGACCGGCCCGCACTTTTTGCTTGTGTGACGCTTGATTTAAGTTGTTTGGATTTATGAATTGCATTTGGTTCATATTAGAATTTTCCTTTAAATTTCACTTTCAAGATTAGACCGAAAAGTGTCAGGTTTTGACCCGTGATTTATTTGTTACTAAGAAAACTCCTATGAAGATCAGGATTGCCCCCGCCAGGACTGAGGGGTATAATGTTTCGTTGACGAAGGTTACGGCGAAAAGCACGGTGACGACCGGTTCGGCAAAGAGGAAGGTGCTTGCTGTTGCTCCTGCTTTTTTCAGAACGTAGAACCATATGTAGTATCCGAGTAGTGAACAGGTCAAAGAAAGGTACAGTACGCCTAGCCACTGACTTGTTCCCAGCATGAAGATTTGAGTGAATGAGTTTTCAGCCAATGAGAAGGGGATCAAGCATAGCCCACCCAACAGACTAACATAGGCGACCACAAGAAAAGTGTCATATTTCTGCATGATTTTTTTGCCCAGCAGACTGTAAACCGCCCACATCACAGGCGTCGAAAGCAAAATCAGAGTGCCAGCCAAGAATTTCATGCTTCCCTCAAGATTGAGCAGGTCAGCTAAAACAACCAACAAAGTGCCAACTACAGCAGTCAAGATGCCGATGAATTGCCTTTTGATTAAGTGTTCACCGAATAGTCGAACAGAGAAAACAGTGATAAGTATAGGCGAAAGTAGGCAAACCATAATAGCTGCAATCGAAGCTCCAGCCAACTGAATCCCCGTATACTGAATGGTAAAAAAGAAAGTCACGCCCGTTAAAGCGAGAGCAAGCAAGGTTAAGAGGTCTTTTCTTTCAACACTGAGCTTATAGTCTGGGCTTACCCGTTTCTTTGCAAAAAGAGCAATAAGGAAGAAGGCTCCAGCAACCAAAAACCTGAACGTGGCAACAGCAATCGGCGAAAGCCCATCCCCTAAAAGCACTTTAACAACGACAAATGAGCTACCCCAGAAAATAATCAGCAGTACCATTAAGAAAGCCTGAAAAGGACTGATTGAACGGGAAGCCATGTCACAAAATATTGCTGTATTCCTTTTAAGCATTCAACGAGTTGCGAACTAATTTAACGTGAAAAAGATTGATTTAGCCGAACTTGAACCAGCGACCTTTGGCTCGTGGGTTGGTTGGGGAAATTTTAAATTTTGAGCGTTCAAGTATGGTATTGCTGGGAAGCTTGGAAGTGGAACGAAAAGATTTAAGAGATTTTTTAGGTGCGCATTATCAGTTAATCGGAGTTTTGATTGGCTCTTTTCTTGTTTTAATATCGACGAGAACTTATACTAACTGGGATTCTCAGCTTGAGTTTGAAGCAGCCTCAGGCGTGGTTACTCGTGGTTTTCCTTTCGTTACAACTGGGCTAATGATTAATCAGCCGCCATTGGGTTTTTACATGGATGCGCCAGTTTTCCAAGCGTTAGGCTTGTCCTATACGAATGGTGTAGGTGTGGTGACGGCTTTTGGGCTCGGCTGCGTTGTGCTCGTCTATGCGTTGGGCTGTGTGTTGTATGGGAAGAGGACTGGGTTGGTTGCTGCTGCGCTCTTTGGAATTGTTCCTTGGCATGTTTTTATGTCTAGGATTTTCCTCATTGACGTTCAGTGCCTGTTTTTCAGTTTGCTGTTCCTAGTTGTGGGTGTTTTGGCTGTTCGAAGGAATTCTGAGAAGTTGCTGTTGGCTTCTGGGATGGTTTTTGCGGTGGCGTTTATGACTAAGCTTTTTGCTTTGTTGATGTTGGTTCCGCTTTTGCTCATGGTTTATCTCGAGAGGAAGGAGGGTGGATTCAAGCTTACTTTGAGGAAGGTATTGGTTTTTTTGGTGCCTTCGTTTGTTCTACAGGGTGTTTGGTTTGGGGGTTTTGCGAACCAGAACTTTTTTGGGGTTTATTTTAGCAGTGATTTTACGCATCCAGTGCTCATAGCGAATCCTTCGTTGCTATTTTTGCCCAGGGTGCTTGTTGGGAGCGCGGGTTGGTTTCTGTTTTTGGCAGGGCTCTTCTCTTTGGCGCTGTCGGTTCTTTACTGGAGGCTTTTTCGGAGAACGTTTTGGTTGGATGTCGTTTGTGTTGGAGCCATTGCGGCTGTTGCGGGTTTGGATTTGTTGTTTGTGTTTGGTTTTCATTTAATCGCGCCTTACGTTAGCGCTTTCAAGTACAATTACTTGGCTTTGCCGTTTTTCTGCCTGCTAGCCGCATCTTTGGCGGATAAAAGCGGTTTATTGATTGGTTCGATGGAGCCGAAAAGGAGAATTCATAAGTTAAAATTAATTCCTGTTGGAATTGGGCTGGTTTTGCTGTTTGCTTCGATGCTTGAAAGCATGACTTTTCTCAATAAGTGGACTGGGTTTGTGGCTTTTGAAGTTGATTCCAACGGCCATTATTTTCCATTCAACACGTTCACTCAACCAACGGCTTATTTCCAAGCGTTCCATTATGCAGCCATCGTTCTGATGGTGCTCAGCATAACATTTCCTTTCATAGTGAGCTGTTTTAAGAGAGGGTTCGGCTGGTTAACAATGGTTCTATCCAGTTAAACTTTAGCGGTTGCTCCGTAGCGGTGCCATAAACAAGCAGAGTCTTCATTTACGCTGCGTATAAGGGTTCCTTGCTTGGTTAGAACTTAATTTATATATTAAGCCGACCTAATTTTTTGTAGGTGAATAATCTTGGTTTCTCAGAAACTTTTAGAATTTTTAAATAAAGGAATAGCCCGCGAACTCCAAGTAAGCATACAATACATGTGGCAACACGTCCAAGTCACAGGCATGGACGGCGCAGTCGTGGAAGACATTTTCCGCAAGACAGCCATCGCCGAAATGAAACATGCTGAACGCCTCGCGGAACGCCTAGACTACCTCAACGGCGTACCCACAACCAAACCTGACCCGATTTTCGTCGGTGGCAGCCTTATCGAGATGCTCAAACAGGACGAGCAGAACGAAGAAGAAGCCATCAACCTCTACAAGCAGGCAATTCAGGTTGCGGCTGAAGAAGGCGACTACACCACAAGGCGGCTGCTGGAGGACATTCTTGCGGAAGAGGAAAACCACATCAACACGTTCGGCAAACTCCTCGTCGGCATGACGGAGCCATTCACCCAGCTAGGAACATCTTAAAGAGGATAACAAACAAAGAGAAAAGAAAAGAAAAAGGCTACTGCTTAACGCAGTTTCATCAAAACCATTTCAGCCGCTAGGACCATTGGTTCCCATGTTTCGCAGAGTGGCGGCGCATAAGCTGTGTCTGCTTTGGCTAGTTCCCGCACGGTCATCTGTTTTTGAATGGCGAATGAGAGAGCGTTTATACGTTGGGTGACTTCTTCTCCGCCGACTATTTGTACGCCGATTATGCGCTGGGATTCTTTTTCAACGATAAGCTTCACTTTGATGGGCTTAGCGGTTGGGTAGTAGTCGGCTTTTGTTTTGCTGCTGATGGTGCCTGTGACGACTTCGATTCTGTTTCTTGCTGCTGCTGTTTCGCTTATGCCTGTTGAGCCCGCTTCTATCTCGAACAGTCGTGTTACTGCTGACGCTAAGATGCCTGTGAACTGCGCGTAATCGCCCCCGGCGTTTGCTCCTGCAACTTTGCCTTGTCTAACCGCTATCGTGCCAAGTTGAGCGCAGGTCGGTCGGTGCGTTATGATGTTTGGTGATTCAGCGCAGTCGCCAACAGCATAAACGTCTTTTACGTCTGTTTCCATTCTTGCGTTAGTCTTAATCGCACGTGTCTCTCCTAAGGGTATGCCGGCATCAACGGCAAGTTTAGTGTTGGCTCTTACTCCGAAAGCGCTGATGAACAAGTCAGCCTCAATTTTTTCGCCTCCAGCCATAATAGCTGTAACTTTATCTTCGCCGAGAAACTCTTCCACACCTTTGCTAATTAGTATGCGCATGCCCTTCTCTTGCAAATGCTCTTGAACCAGCTTTGCCATGTCAGCGTCAAGCAGTTGGGGCAGTATCTGCGGCAACATTTCTACGACAGTAACTGTTAATCCTCGCTCGATTAAGGCTACGCCTGCTTCCAGCCCAATTAACCCAGCACCCATGATAACTGCTGATTTCGCGCCAGCTTTAACGGCAGCATCAATATTCTCGCCATCCTCTATGCCGCGGAGGCTTAGGATTCCAGGTTTTTCTCTGCCTTTAATCGGTGGCATAAACGAGTCAGCGCCAGTTGCAATCACCAAGCTGTCGTATGGCAGTACTTCGGTGGCTCCTGCCTTGTCAACAACTGTGACGGTTTTCTCTTTAGTGTTAATCGCAGTGGCTTTTGTTTCGTTCCGCAAATTCAATTTTAACATTTGGAAGTATGCTGGTGAATAAACAATCAAATCGTGAAAGCTTGGGATTTGCCCGCCGATAACAAAGGGTAAGCCGCAACGTGAGTAACCTGCAGTCTTTTCCTGTGTTATCAAAGTGATTTCTGCTGTGCGGTCTTTTTTGCGTGCTGCTGAGGCTGCTTCAACGCCTGCAGCGTTAGCTCCGATAATAATAATGCGTCTAGCCATCCACTTTGCCTTCTGCTTATTTGGATTGGGCTTGAGCCTTGTGCCACTCAACGGCTTTGTTAAAGTCCATCAGGTTTGCAAGCTCAGCCTGTAAGTTTGAGGGTTTAACAACGATTAACCAGCCTTTCGCGTACGGGTCCTCGTTGAGAGTCTCCGGTTTAGACTGGACTTCGTCGTTGACTTCTTCGATTGTTCCGCTTACGGCTGCAACCAAGTCTGAAACTGCTTTAACAGACTCCAACGTTCCATAGGGCTCGCCTTGCTTCACTTCTGTTCCAGCGCTCGGCAATTCGGCGTAAACGATTTCTCTTAGCGACTTCTGCGCGTAGTCAGTGATACCCATGCGAACTTTGTCTCCTTCAATTTTTATCCATTCAAAATCTTTAGAATAATAAAGGCCTTCAGGTACTTCGTATGCTTCAACTTTTACCATGCATTTGAACCTTCTAAATATTGAATAAATATCCAAGTCTAGATTCAAGCTTAAAAGGTTTCACAGAAGAGAAAAGGGCTTAACGTTCGCGTTTGCCAGCTATCCAATCTTCCGTCCATTGCCTAGCCTCAGGGTCAGGAACCTGAATTGGCGGATGCTTAAACGCGTAAGACGGCATGCTTAGTAAGGCGCCAGCGATTTTACGGTCCAACGCTATTTTCGCTGCACGAATCAAATCAATTACCACGCCAGCACTGTTGGGTGAATCTTCCACTTCAAGTTTAACGCTGATGTTAATGGGGCGGTCACCAAACTTTCTCCCCTTCAATGAAATGTAACAAATCTTCTTGTTTTGCAAGAAACCGACATAATCCGAAGGTCCAATGCGCGTGGGCAAGTCGTAAGGCACAAGGCTCGTAACAGCCTCAGTCTTGCTAATTCGTTTAGTCTTCAATCGGTCTTCAACGGTCATGTTTAGAAAGTCTGTGTCGCCGCCGAGGTTAAGCTGGTATGTTTCATCAACAATGGCGCCTCGGTCAAGGCAGAGCCGCACCAAGCTTCGATGCAGAATGGTTGCTCCTACTTGGCTCTTAATGTCGTCGCCTAGAACTGGTAAACCTGCTGCTTCAAACTTTTTAGCCCACTCCAAGTTCGAACCGATAAACTCGGGCATGCAATTCACAAATGCGCAGCCAGCATCCATGGCACATTGAGCATAAAAGCGTGTTGCGTCTCGGCTGCCAACAGGCAAGTAGTTAACAAGAACCTGAGCCTTCACTTCTTTTAGAACCTTAACCACATTTGCCTTATCATAGCCGCTGTCATCATAAACATTAAAAGTCTGCCTCATGTGCTCAGCAACGCCATCCAAAATTGGCGCAGGAGAAACTTTCACGCCTAAATGTGGCACATCAGCAAATTTTACACAACAGTTAGGCTTGGTGAAAATGGCTTCAGAGAGGTCTTTGCCAATCTTATCCTTATTCACTTCAAAGGCAGCAACAAACCGTATGTCTCTAATATGATACCCGCCATAGTTCACGTGCATTAGCCCGGGCACAGTGGTGTTTTCTTTAGCGTCTTTATAATATTGGGTTCCCTGAATCAGGGCTGATGCGCTATTGCCAACGCCTACAAGTGCTACGCGTATTTCAGGCATGAAACGATAACCATCCAAGATTATATTGTTAGTGAAGGCTTAATGTACGCCTACTCTATAACTTTTTCTAAACACTATGGCAAAATTAAAAGGGAACCGCCAACACATAGCTATCCAGCTGGTGAAAGGCAATGACCACGACCGAAGTCGCCATCACGTATTCGCCCTTCAAAGAAATCGTTATCTTAGAAAAAACCCGCTTTAACACGCCTGAAGATATAGCAAGATTTACCTCTGTGATAGCAGGCGGCAAACTGGCTGGTTTATACTGGGTTGATGGCGTTGTCTTCTTGTATTTTCCGCTTCCCGCTTCAACAACCGCAGTCGCCAGAGAACTGTTAGAGAACGGCAAAGTTTACTGGACCTTCGTTGGTTACGCCCTTATGCCAAAATATGCACAGGTAATCGAAACTAAAGAAAAAATGATTGTGCCCGTAGTTGATATCTCGTCTGATTCCATTCTTAGAAAAGTTGCCCAATGGCTAAAAGAACAAAATAGTGACGCCTAAATTTTGAAGGCTCATTTTTGGGGAAAATAATATTCAAGGGCGCGGTTTTTTCTGGCACTGGTGAAGGACGAAAATTTATTGATTTACCATGGGTAAAACGGCAAATAGAAGAAAAGCTTGGTTTTACTCCTTACTCTGGAACACTAAACATCCGCCTTTCAAAAGAGAGCGCAAAGCAGAAAAAACTGCTTGAAAATGCAAAGCGCTTAGAGGTTTACCCGGAAAAAGGTTACTGCACCGGCATACTAATCAAAGCATACATAGACAGTTTAGAGGGCGCAATTATTATTCCACAGGTTCCCAATTATCCAAGCGACGTTTTAGAGGTTATTGCTCCTTGGTATTTGCGTGAGCGCCTTAAGATAACAGATGGCAGCGTAGTAACTGTCACCGTCAACTTGCAGGGATACATATTTTCTTAAGAGAAGCAATATATTCGTCTGCACAGCCGTTTCTTTTTAGGTATGCACCATAGGTTACAAGGGCTTTCATGGCTCGAGCGGCATCTTCAGGCGAAGAATAAGAAGGCACACAAAGCCTATCAAACCTTGAACGCGTGTAGAGCGCCATTTCTGTTTCGCCAATATCGCACATTACTATGGGCTTGGTATATTTAGAGGCAATTTTCACAGTACCATCGATATATTTTTCTCTTAATCCTGGCATGTGATGCAGCCCAAGCAAAATTATGCCATAAATTTGCGGATCCTTGAACATCAAATCAGCGGCAATCTCAAACATTTCGTCAGTAACTGAACCGGTGAGGTCAACTGGGTTTGACGTAGCAGCAATCTTCAAAATGACATTTTTGTCTTTGAGTTCTTGGAATTTCCGCTCAGTTTCACTAGAAAAACGCTCAACTGTTAATCCTAAAAGTTCGCATTCATCGACGGTCATAACGCCGGGTCCACCTGCGTCTGTGAGTATGCCGATATTTTTGCCCATAGCTGGCGGCTGCATAGCTAAGGCTTTTCCAATGTCAAAAAACTCCTCCATATCTCTTGCTCTAATAATTCCACCCTGCTCGAAGGCAGCATCGTAAATTTTGTCTGACCCTGCAATGGCGCCAGTATGTGACGCGGCAGCTCTTGCTCCAGCAGCGCTCTTGCCAGATTTTATGACTACGACGGGTTTTTTTACTGTAACTTTTTTTGCTATTTTTAGGAATTCTCTTCCTGCTTTAATGTCTTCTAAATAAACGAGTATGACTTTGGTTTCCTTATCATGAAGTAAATAATGAAGTAGGTCTGATTCGGTCACGTCGCATTTGTTGCCGAAGCTGACGAATTTGCTAACGCCCATCTGTCGACCTGTCAAATAGTCTAGGGCGGCAACGCCGAAGGCTCCACTTTGAGTGATCATGGCTATGTTGCCGGGCATTGGTCTGGGCGTTGCTACAACTTCGTCTCCGGTTGTGAGAATTTTTGTTTCTGGAAGAAACAGAGTATCTATACCTGTTTTTGAATAGTAAACTCCAAGGCAGTTGGGTCCTAAAACGCGTATTTCGCCTTTTTTAGCTGCGGCCACTACTTGTTCTTCTAGTTCTGCGTTTCCAACTTCTCTGAAGCCTGAGCTAATTATGATAGCGGCTTTGACCTTTTTGGCTGCTGCTTCCTCCATGATGCTGGGCACAACTTTCGCTGGAACAATAACTACAATTAATTCCACTTCGTCAGGAATGTGGGTTAGAGAAGGGTAACATTTGAAACCTAAGATTGAATCTTCATTTGGATTTACAGGGTAGAGTTCTCCCTTGAAAACTCCACGCATCTTGTTGGTTGAAAAATTTTTGAAAATCACGTGTCCTGCTTTATCAACTTTTTTTGTTGCTCCGATAACTGCGACTGAACGAGGATTAAAGAATGCGTCCAATTTCTGTAATGTATCTTCCATTCCTGATTCCACTGTTTCGCTATGAGCTTGGAAGCTGTTTTTATGTGTTACTATTCAAAAAGTTCTTTGTTCAATTAAAGGATTATTTGTTTCTTCTGTATTTAAGCGTGCGCACTTTCCCTACAGCATAGTGCGCGCTATAGAGTCAGCATTACTCAGGGAGGAGTAGGCTCTTTTTAGCTATGAAAATTACGCTTAAAAAGAGAGTATCCTTCGGATTCAGTCAGCGTCTAAAACAAGCCTGTGTATTCTGGTCATGGTTTCTTTCTTTTCTTCATAAATTGTTCTAACGCGTTGAACGCTTCATCCAGCTCTTCTATCGGCGGCAGGAAAACTGCTCGGGCGTGGCCTTTGCCGTAAACTGGGTCAAAGCCTGAGCCGTTAACGATGAGTACGCCGGTTTCTTTTAGCAGTTCCACGACGAATTCCATGTCGGTTTTCCATCGTGTGCCTACTTCGTGGATTTTGGGGAAGATATAGAAAGCGCCTTCGGGTTTTGTGGTACTTATGCCTTCAATTTCGTTTAATCGTTTCCACGCGAAGTCTCTTCTCTGTTTCAACCTATCAACAATATCTTTTACGCAATCTTGAGGCCCATTAAGTGCGGCTGCTCCAGCTATCTGAACGGGCGTATTGGCACAAATGCGGATTCGGCATTCCTTCTCAACAGCTTGCTTAAGCTCGTCGAGTTGTTTGCCTTCGCCTTTAAAGTACATGTAGCCTAAGCGCCAACCTGTCATTTGGTAAACTTTGGAGAACCCGTTTAACCCAACAACAGGCACGTCCTTGGACAGGTAGGCGGTGCTGACGAATTCTTTCTCGTAAGTTATTTGGTCGTAAATTTCATCGGAAATCACAAGTAAGCCGTGTTCGCCTGCTATGTCAAGCATTTCCTGAATCATTTTCCTATCGTAAACTGCGCCCGTGGGATTGTTTGGGTTAATAATTACTAATGCGCGTGTTTTTTCTGATATTTTGCTTCTCAAATCATCAAGGTTTGGCTGCCAACCTTCCTCTTCGATTGTTTCATATGCAACTGGTGTGCCGTCAAAAAATCTGGTATATGAAATGTACGGTGGATAGGTTGGGCCTGGAAAGAGTATTTCGTCGCCTCTTTCAACGAGGGCTCCAAGGATCATTTGGATTCCTTCCGAAATGCCCTCTGTAATTAGCACATTGTCCGCTGAAATGTCTACATTGTTGACTTTTTTCTCTTTTCTGACGATGGCTTCTCTGAGGTCGGCTCTTCCTTCGGAAGGTGAATAGTAATTGTCGCCTTGTTCAATTGCCTTGCTTAAAGCGTCTTTAACGTTTTGTGGCGTTTTAAAATCGAATGCCGCAGGATCGCCTATGTTTAGGTAGTAGATTTTTTGGCCGTTTTTCACTAGTTGTTCAGTGTATGGTATCACGTCTCGTATCGCATACTCGATGTTTTTTGCTCTGCTGGTTACTTTGATTCGCGCCAACTTGTGTTACCTGTAACCCAAACACTTGCTAACCGAAAAAATAAATCTTCCTAAGATTAAACAGCATGAATAGACTTACTTATATTTTATCGCCTATAAGGAAGGATATCTGTTACTTCTCAGCACATTTTTATTTCCGATTCTCTTTGAATAAAGGTTGGTTTTGGTGAAAAAAGATGTTTGGCTGGATTGGCGCTTTTCTTAAAATAGATTTAAGCAAAAGTAAGGCTGTTGCAGAACAATATGACGAATCTTTAGCGTTGAATTTTCTCGGCGGCAGAGGCTTCGCAGTCAAAATCCTTTGGGACACCCTCAAGCAGGGAACCGACCCATTATCACCTGAAAACAAACTGATTTTTGCCGCTGGACCACTAACAGCCATTGGCCTACCGAACAGCGGCAAACTCGTTGTTGCCTCAAAAAGCCCCTTAACCGGCGGTTATGGCGATGGAAATTCGGGGACGTGGGCGGCTGTGAACATGCGCAAGGCTGGTTACGACGCGCTCATCATAGAGGGCAAAGCGCAAACACCAGTCATTCTCCATATTAAAGATAAAGCCTGTGAGTTCGTGGATGCTAAGGATTTTTGGGGCTTAAACTCCTTTGAAACACACGAACAGTTGAGTAAAAAATATTCGCGCACGGCAGGCATCGTCTCTATCGGTCCAGCTGGAGAGAACCTTATCAAGTTTGCAACCATTGTTTCGCAAGAGGGACGCGCGGGCGGACGACCTGGAATGGGCGCTGTCATGGGCTCCAAAAATTTGAAGGCCATAGTAATCGAAGGCTCTTCCTCAATACCGCTTGCAGACCCCAACGAGATGAAAAAGTTGGCTGCCGACGGTTACCGAGAAGTCCTCGCTAAACCACTTTACGCTTTTTGGAAAAGGCAAGGAACCATGTCGACAGTGGAGTGGTCGCAGGAGAACAGTGCACTTCCCACCTTCAATTACAGGCAAGGCGTTTTCGATAGAGCTGAGGAAATTGGAGGGTTTGCTATGGAAAAAATCAAAATCGCGAACCGCGGATGCCCACAATGCAACATGACATGCGGCAACGTTGTTAAAGACAGCGAAGGAAAAGATTCAGAACTGGATTACGAGAACGTGATTATGCTGGGTTCTAACATTGGTTTGGGGAATCTTGCGCAAATCGCCACCTTGAACCGCATGGCTGACGAGTTTGGGTTTGATTCTATCTCTCTTGGGAACGTGCTTGGCTTTGCCATGGAAGCCTCCGAGAAAGGACTGATAGCCGAAAAGATTCAATGGGGGCAGTTTGAAGAGACTAAAGCGTTGATTAATGATATTGCTTACAGGCGCGGTTTGGGGGCAGTCTTAGCTGAAGGAGTCCGAGCTGCTTCAGCAGCGATTGGCAATGGATCGAGCGATTGGGCAATGCATGTTAAAGGCTTAGAGGTCTCCGGTTACGATTGCCATGCTGCGCCCGGTATGGCTTTGGCTTACGGCACAAGCTCAATTGGCGCCCACCATAAAGACGCTTGGGTTATAACATGGGAGATTAAAGCTGGCAGAGAAAATTATGACGAAGAAAAAGTTGATTACCTAATTAAAACCCAGCTTATACGTGGCGGACTCTTCGAAGCATTAACCGTCTGCCGTTTCCCCTACAATTCGCTTGGCTTTGAGCTTGAATGGTACCAAAAATACTTGCGGGCAGCCACCGGAGTAGAGTTTTCTTTAGAGCAGTTAAACCAGATAAGCGATAGAATACTCAATTTAATGCGCGCTTTCTGGGTGCGAGAGTACAAGGAAAAATGGACCAGAGACTTGGATGTTCCGCCTATGAGATGGTTTAAAGAACCACTAACCGAAGGCACATTAAAAGGTTCTATGCTTGATTTTAAAAAATACAATGATATGCTGAACACCTACTATGAGAAGAGAGGGTGGGATGAACGGGGAATACCAAAGAAACCCACTTTGGAACGGCTAGGTCTCGTTGATGAGGCTAAACAACTGGATACATACGTTAAATTAGAAGAAAACCAGCCTACTGTCAGTACGCCCTCGCAAAATACACCATTTCTTTAGCTTTTTGCCCACAGTAAACGCAGTTCGTCGTTGGTTCTTCTTTCTGGAAGGGTCGAACTCTGATGGTTGCACCTGTTTCATCTTTAATCTTTGCTTCACAGTCAGCGCTGCCGCACCATGCTGCCTTGACAAACCCGCCCTTGTCACATATGACTTTTTTGAATTCCTCATAGCTTTGCACAGTGCTGGTTTTTTCTTGCAGAAAGGCTTTGGCTTTAGCAAACATGCTATCCTGAATTTCTTGCAGAAGCTTCTCTACAGTGGCTGGAATGTCTATTTCTTTAACTGCGAGTTTTTGGCAGGTGTCCCGTCTTACCATTACCACTTGCTGCTGTTTGAGGTCTCGCGGACCAATTTCTATTCTGATTGGAACGCCTTTGAGTTCCCACTGATTAAATTTCCAGCCCGGCGTGTACTCTTCTCGGTCATCTAAAACAACGCTTACGCCTTTAGCCTTGAGCGTTTCAGCGATTTCTTTGGCTTTAGCGGCTATTGCAGCGGGTTCTGCGCCTTTGTAAGGAATAGGAACAATAACAACCTGTGTGGGTGCGACTTTGGGAGGTATGATTAAGCCTTTGTCGTCGCCGTGAACCATTACAATAGCGCCAATAAGTCGCGTGGTGATGCCCCAGCTGGTTTGCCAAACATAATGGTCCTTCTCGTCCTTACCGATGAATTTAACATCAAAGACTTTCCCGAAGTTCTGGCCAAGATTGTGGCTGGTTCCCATCTGCAACGCTTTACCATCAGGCATCATCGCTTCTAATGCTGTAGTATAGAGGGCGCCAGCAAATTTTTCACTGTCACTTTTTGTGCCCACGAGCACTGGAATTGCAAGGTAATTCTCCATTATGTCCCTATACTCGTTTAGGACGTACATGACTTCCGCTTCTGCTTCCTCACTTGTGGCGTGCGCTGTGTGGCCTTCTTGCCAAAGAAACTCTCTTGTTCGCAAAAAGAGTCTTGTGGCTTTTGTTTCCCACCGCACAATGTTGCACCACTGATTAATCTTGACGGGTAAGTCTCGCCAGCTGCGAATCCACTTGGCAAAGGTAGCGTAAATTATGGTTTCGCTGGTTGGTCTAATGGCAAGCTTCTCCTCTAGCGGGGTGTCTCCGCCCTGCGTTATCCAAGCAACTTCTGGGGTGAATCCAGCGAAATGCTCCGCTTCTTTCTTTAGTAAGCCTTCAGGGATAAACATTGGAAAATACACGTTCCGATGCCCTGTGGCTTTGATTTTTTTGTTTAGGATTTCTTGGATTTTCTCCCATATCGCGTAAGCGTCTTCGCGGATTATCATGCAGCCTTTAACAGGCGCGTAATCTGCAAGTCCAGCTTTCAAAACGACTTCCACGTACCACTCGGAGAAGTCTTGGTTTTTCTTTACGGTTACTCCAGTGTCCGACATAGCTTATTTCTCTTCTTTCCAGTTGTATGCTTGTAGCATATAAAACCGTAACGGGGCAATCGTTCAAAACAGCCGCCAATAAAGCAGGTAAAAGAAGAAAATGACTCAATTCGATCTTCTGAAAAACTCCTTTTTAGGGAAGTCTTTGCATTCGTAGATTCGCAGTTGCCTTGGAGGCTCGATGCGACACCTCTTGCGAGCGTTCTTGCGTTTTATTAGTGGGGCAAGTTGAAAGAAAGGGCATCTTGAACAAAGGGTACTCAAGTTTCATTCTCCATCAATTAATTGCTAATTGCAGGTGCCTGCCGCATATATTTTACATCTTCAATTTGACTGAGCATAAAGTCCGCGATGTCAGCACGCGAAATCCAAGTGCCCACCTCGCCCCTGCCTAGGTAACCAGCTCTAACTTTTCCGGATTTAGGCTTGTTATTAAGCATGGTCAGACGCACTATTGTCCAGTCAAGGTCGGATGCACGCACTGCTTCGGCGACGCTTACTATCTCTTCGTACGTAGCGTTCATAGTGAGCTTAACAAGGCCGACTAAAACCCTTGCTTTGAACTCAGGCATATCGTTAGGGTCTTTAGCACTTAAGGTTGAAGTTATTATTAACCTGCGCACGCCCTGCTTTTTCATGGCTGCAATTATGTTTTGCATCCCTTCAGTGAGTGGTTTGTTTTTTGAGCCGCCCCGAGGTCCCAACACGCTAATGACTGCATCCGCACCACTAACGGCACGCTCAATTAAGGCAGCGTCAGACAACTCACCCTGAACAATCGACAGGTGTTCATGTACGATGCCAAGTTTTGAGGGATCGCGAACATATGCAACGACCTCGTTTCCAGATGTAAGCGCCTGTTCCACAAGATGCTTCCCTGTTCCACCGGTTGCTCCGAAAACAGTAATTCTTTTCAAACTACTTTTCCTCCAAGCAAGATGTTCTTAACCGAGTCTTCTCTGTATTTTCACCTTGTCATCATCCTTCTAAACACTGGCACTGCAATAGCTATCATTACGGCTCCGAATACTATCAGCACGATGAGGTCTGTTGATATCGCGGGGATTCCAGCGCCTAGCACCATGACTCTTCTAAGTGCGTCTGAAGCGTAGGTTAAGGGTAGGATCTTTGAGATGTCTTGCATGTACCAAGGCATCTGCTGGATTGGGAAGAAGACGCCGCTGAGGAACATCATTGGAAACATCAGTGTCATCATGAGCATCTGAGCGGTCTCTTGGTCTTTTGTAAAGGAGGTTATGACTATGCCTAAGCCGACGAAGGAGAACACACCTAGCAGGAGCAGTGCAAATACGAGGAGGATGCTTCCTTGGATTGCTACTCCAAACAAGCCCACGGCTAATATGAGTATAATTATTCCTTGAATAAGTCCCCTTGCAGTTTGCCCTAAAGTCTTGCCTAGGATTATGGAGAGCCTGTTGATTGGCGCCACCATCATGCCGTCCATTGTGCCAATCTCTTTCTCTTGGGAAATAGCGACTGGCAGCCCCGTCATGACACTCATCATAACCGTCATAGCCATTATCCCTGGAGCGATGAAGTCAAAGTAGGTGGGGTTGCCTGAGACGATGCCTTGGGTTTGTACGTTAAAGGGTTTAACGACTGCTAAGGTGTTTGTTACATTGAGCGCTTGGACCTTTTGTTGCGCTATAGCGGTTCCCATTTCATCAAACACAGTTTTCAAAACGCCTTGAATGGTGGCGGATATTTGTGGGTTAGACTCATCGCTAACAATAATGAGGGTGCCTTGCTGTCCAGTCATGATGCTTGTAGAAAAGTTACTGGGAATGATGATGCCGCCTTCAAGGTCTCCCTTCTGAACCATATCTCGTATATCCGCTACGCTTGACACGTTAGTGATAATCAGCATGTGGGTTTGGTTGTTAATCTGTTGCAGACCCATGATGAAGCTTTGGCTTGGAAGAGTGATGTTGTTAAAACCTGAATCCTCATTGACCAGCCCAACTTGCAGGTTATTCACCGTGCCGTTGGATGGATAGATGAATCCAACCATGACCATCATAAACAGAGGCATCAGTATAAGCAGAACTAGCCCCAAGCGGTTTCTGAACAATTCAGTCAGGTCTTTCCATGCAATTCTGAAAGAGTGTGAAAGAAGAGTTTTTGCGCCCATGTTGCTCACCTAACTCTCCTTGGCGCTTCCCCGAAATGCCTATGTGCATTAGGAGTTTTCTGGTCTGCGCTATCTCTTACTTGATGACCCGTAATGTGAAGGAACACGTCTTCAAGGGTTGGTTGTAGGTTTTCCATGGAGCTTATTTTTCCGCCGTTTGCTCGTATGGCATCTATGATGTTATCAAACGCTTCGTCGCCGTGAACCAAAATCTTAAGTTCAGTTGAGTTCTCTTGGGTTACGGCATCTGCGCATTTAAGCGCCTGAAGATTTTCTATGAGAACTGAAGAAAGGTTAGGTATGCTAAGTTTTATTATGGTTGTGTCCGCTCCTGAAATTATTTTTTTCAAGTTGGCTGAGGTGTCCAACGCCTCGATTTTTCCATGATCTATAATTGCAATGCGGTCACACAGTAAGTCGGCGTCAACCATCATGTGGGTGGTTATAACGACGGTTGCGCCGTTTTCCCGGTTTAGTTTCTTTATGAATTCTCTGATTTCAACTGAGGACTGGGGGTCTAAACCTAACGTGGGCTCATCCAAAAACAGCACCTGAGGCATGTTAAGTAACGCTCGGACCACATTCATTCTCTGGCGCATTCCAGTTGAAAACGTGCCCACTTGGGCGTTCTTCCACTGAGTCAGCTGCACCAGTTCCAGCAGTTCATCGATGCGTTTGGTTAAGACGTCTTTGGGGATGTTGAAGAGGCTGCCGAAAAACCAGAGGTTCTCTTTGGCGGTTAGGCGGTTGTACATTATCATTTTCTCAGAAACGATGCCGATAAGTGTGCGCACTTCAGTGTCATCTTTAACAATGTCATAGCCGCCTATTGTGGCGGTTCCCTTCGTGGGTCGGGCTAACGTGGAGAGCATGCGCAGGATTGTGCTTTTGCCGGCTCCGTTGGGGCCAAGCAAGCCGAAGATTTCGCCTTTTTTGACGTCGAATGAGATGTCGTCTACGGCTGTGAATTTGTTGAACATTTTTGTGAGGTTCTTGACTTCGATTATCGACGCATTCGCCATTTCGGTAACCACATTAACGCAATATTATTCAGAGCAATATATTGCGGTAAAATATAAGTATTACTGCAGACAACTATAGATTCGAACACTATGGCAACAGAAACTGAAGAGAAGACAACCGCAAACTGGCTCAAAGAAGCCCAAAAAGGCTACATACGTATTGGAGTCCTCATCCTTCTCAACAAAAAACCCTCCCACGGCTACGAAATCATGAAAGAAATCAACAAGCGAACCAAGGGCTTCTGGAAACCCACCGCAGGCGGCGTCTACCCCATTCTACGCGACTTGGAAAAATCAGGATACATCAAAGGCGAATGGCAAATCCAGAAAAACCGCAAGCTCAAAGTTTACAAAATCACCGAATCAGGAGAACTCA
>Ga0208688_1000447_pt1 | contig 23748 bp, 23 predicted proteins | sample June2015DPH_6_15_FD_184696 | JGI IMG/M metagenome (GOLD analysis project Ga0208688, IMG submission 184696) | Peatland microbial communities from SPRUCE experiment site at the Marcell Experimental Forest, Minnesota, USA - June2015DPH_6_150... | ecosystem: Environmental > Terrestrial > Soil >... | reverse complement strand
CAAAACTTTTACGCGACCGAACAAATGTCCCTAGCCTCCATCGGAAGCTGGCTCAATAGTTATAACTTTGGCGCTGGGCTTGACTTTGACTATACTATCGTAGACTTAAAGCATCACAGACAGCGGAATATTACTGACTGTCACTTTGCGAATGGTACTTACTATACCACAGTTGGCTCGTAAAGGCCAAACACTAAGCATAGAAGAGGTATGCCTTTAAGTAGACTGTTTGGTGAGCAACGTTTTCTGGTTGCTGTAGTGCACGTTTCGCGAGGTGCAAGAGCAGTCTTATTGTTCTGAAGAACGGCGTTTTTTCGCCTTTATTCATGCGTAACTGCAATGTTGCATGTGCTAAGCCTGCCTAAACGGCGCTAAATCTGAGTCATCACTTGGTAGCAAAATTAGGGCTGGTGAGTTCAGTGGCAAAGACATTACTACATCAATCAACCATCACAGATGACAACGAGCAGAGAAGAAGACACAAAGTTGAAAGAGCTATTAACAGAATACGCCAATTTTAGGCGTATGTAAGTGTCTAAGTACAGCGACAAAACATGCTGATTATTATTTAGGACTTAAGATCTATTCAACAGGGTTACTTACCTAAAGGCGGGTTGTATACGAAAGCATCAACAAAACACACTTTATGTTTAACTTTCGAAACATTTTTCAACAGTGCAAGAGGATAAGACAATTAGGAAAGAAGCTTAATGTCAAACTTTAAGGTCGTAAATAAAAGTTATAGCTTCACTACGAAAGGGGAAATCGAATTCATCGATTTAACCGACAAAGTGCAAGAAGAGGTTTCCCTCTCAGGCATCAAAAACGGGTTAGTCCACATCTTTGCCCCTCACGCAACAGGCGTACTAATTTTAACGGAAAACGATTATGCGTTACTCAATGACTTCAAGGCGTTCCTTGAAGAAATTGCGCCAAAACATAAGACATATCAGCATCCGTCTAACGCACATTCACATTTACGGTCCATACTTCTTCCGCCAGACAAGACCCTGCCAATAATTGATGGTCAAGTCATGTTTGGAACTTGGCAATCACTGCTTTTTGTAGAAACAGACGTTTATCCAAGAAAAAGAACGATAATAATTCAGGTTATGGGCGAGCAATAAGAAGTAAAAGGTAAAGGAGCAAGCGGCAGCATCTCTTGTTGGTGCACCAGCTAAATCTGCAAAGTTTCTGACTCTTCGCGTCTCGTATTATAGAAAACACGTTAATCGACAAGCTATTTTAACTATTTAATGGTAATTGCATACGTGAGCAACTGCTTATTTAACTATTTATTGTAAAAAATTAACATTCGAAGAAATTTCGCAGACCATAAAAAGCACCAACTGCACAGTAAAGCACCAAAAGCCAAAAAACTGCATACAACCACCATAATGCAACCCAAAAAAGGCTTAATTTCGTCATTATTTCAGCGCTTTCTAAGCTTCAGCATGCGAATAAGCCAAGTTGCCTCCTTTTTCTTTAGCAAAACATACCTTGGACAGCAACTTGGCGCTTTTCTTAAGTACCGAATACTATGAATATATAAGCTTCGCTGTACTTCGAAAAAACTCAGCCTTTTCGTTCAGTGCGAATCCTCTTAACAGAACCTCTAGGACGCATTCGAGCCTTTTTCTTTCCAGCAGCCCGCACTGAAGGCTTATCTTCCATCGCATCAGCTTCAGCTTCCTCTACGGGCAAGGTATCAACCGCGTCTGGAAAATCAGCGGTTGTAGCCTGTTCAGCGCCAGCCTTAATCATTGCCTCAATCGCCCTGTCCACATCACTAGGCTTCACGTTAATGCCTAACGTTGCATCCATAAGCACCACTGTCCCATAGCTAAGTTTTCGCGCGTCAAGAACCGTGTTTACAACACAATAATCCGTTGCTAAACCGCCAACAAAAAGTCTCTTAACGCCTTTATTCTTCAGCTGCTCAGAAAAATCTGTTCCATCAAAAACTGAATAGCTCTCCCGTTTAGGATCAGTAGCCTTAGAAATAACAACCGTACCCGTGGGCAATTTAAGATCAGGACTAAACTTTGCACCCTCTGTTTGCTGAACGCAATGAGGCGGCCAAGGACCACCTTGCGCTTTAAAGGAAATGTGATTTGACGGATGCCAATCTCTAGAAGCAAAAATATGCCCTCCAGCATTATTAAATCGCTCAGCATACTCATTTAAAACGGGAATAATTGTGTCGCCTTGAGAAACTGGCAGAGCACCGCCTGAGAGGAAATCTTTTTGGATATCAGTTATCAAAAGGGCGTCAGAACTTGTTATGTTATAGTTTTTTTTCAAACAAAACACCTACTTAATGATTAATGAGTCTTCATTTAAACAGATTGCTGCTTTTGAAAACTCTCAGTAAACTATGGAACGTTATGAAATAAATTTTTTTCTGTTTGCAAAAGCCATGGAAAAGTAATTAAGCTTTTATGATAGTAATGGAATGGTGGAAACATGACGATTTTAGCCTATGTTCTTTTCAAGGTTGCTTCAGGAACTGAAAGGGATGTCTCCCAAAAACTCATTGAATTTGACGAGGTAATTCAGGCGGACATTGTTTTCGGTGAATACGATGTAATAGCACGGGTAGCAACCGATGGTTTGGATAAGCTGGAAGAGTTTGTTTCGCAAAAAGTCAGAACCGTACCGAACGTTCTTGTCACTTCAACCATGATAATTTCAAGAGAGTACAAAGGAAAAAACTACCGACCAAAAAACAAGTAACTTCTCTTCAGCAATCAGCTCTGTTAAGCCGAAATTTCCAAGCAAGAGCCATTTTTAATATATTTTGTTGATGCTTTCGTATACCACTCAAGGATAGGCTTATCTTTTAACCAGTAACAATAAAGTAATAAGGCATCAAAAATGCAAGCAAAAAACAAAAACTCATTCATCACAAGCAGGGAAATGCGTGCCCTAGAAATCAACGCTGAATACTATGGCATCTCACTGCTTCAACTAATGGAAAACGCTGGACACAACATAGCCCAAGAAACCACCCAACGTTTCCCAAACGAAAAGAAGATTGCTATTTTCTGCGGTTTAGGCGGAAACGGTGGTGACGGCTTCGTGGCGGCTAGACACCTTTTAGCAGCTGGTTACAATGTGACAGTTATTCTTGTTGGCAAAAGCCGTGACATTAGTCATGAAGCGGCAATGAAAAACTGGTGCATTCTCCAGTCAATGCAAGATAAAATTCCACTGCTTGAAGTAACCGACAGCTCTGCCGTACCGAAAGTGACTGCCGACGTTGTCATTGATGCCTTGCTGGGAACTGGAACCAAAGGAAAACTTAAGCCGCCAATATCTCAAGTCGTTGAACAAATCAATTCTTTAAGCGCTTTTAAAATAGCTGTTGATGTGCCAACAGGCATAGATTCGGATACGGGTGAAGTTTTAGGCAGCGCAGTAAAAGCTGACCTAACGGTTACATTCCATAAGGGAAAAATGGGATTAAAGAAAGCGAAAAAGTACGTTGGCGACCTCGTTGTGAAGGACATAGGTTTGCCTCAAGAAATAGAACAATATGCTGGTCCAGGCGACGTTTACCTTGCCAAAAAACCGCGTAGCCCGTCTGCTCATAAGGGTGATTTCGGGCGTCTGCTCGTTATTGGTGGAAGCGAGGTTTTCTCTGGTGCGCCTACGCTGGTTTCGTTGGCTGCTCTTCGAACAGGCGTGGACATTGTTTATCTTGCAGCTCCTGCAAAGACAGCTTACGCGATTTCCTCAATGTCTCCTGACTTGATAACGATAAAACTTGATGGTAACAATCTGAAACCAAACAGCATGGAAACGCTAAAACCCTACTTGAGTATGGTTGATGCGGTTGCGATGGGCCCAGGCTTAGGATTAAACCCTGAAACCCTAGATTTTGTCAAGTTATGCGTTGAAGAAGTTGAGAAGACTGGAAAACCTCTGCTTTTAGATGCAGATGGACTTAAAGCCTTCGCGAAGTTCAAAAAACCCTTGAAAGTGCCGCTTGTTCTTACACCTCACGCCGGTGAATACGCGATACTTACAGGCGAAATTTTGCCTGAAAACCAAGAAGAACGCGTTTTGGCAGTGCAGAAAACCGCAAAGAAACTTAACGCGGTTGTTTTGGTAAAGGGCAAAGTTGACATTGTATGCGATGCTGAAAGGGTAAAGTTGAATTTCACGGGCAATCCGGGCATGACTGTCGGAGGCACAGGCGACGTTCTCAGCGGCATCGTTGGCGGATTAATGGCTCAGAAGGTTGATCCGTTTGAGGCTGCAGTGGCTGGCGCCTTTGTTAATGGTGCTGCGGGCGATTTTGTTGCGAGTGAAATTGGTTTTCACATGGTAGCTACGGACATTATTAATTGGATTCCACGGGTGTTTGATGATCCGATGAGTCACTTGAAGGTGCGCAAGCCAAGTGGAAAGTGACCCTAAAAAACCAGCAGCCAAATCTTTGAGAATTACTATTTACCATGCAGCGCAATGCGACCCTAAAAAATGCACTGGACTAAGGCTGAAACGCCGAGGATTAGCTAGGATTGTTACCAAAACCAGGTTTTTGCCAAAGAGAGCAATAGTGCTGAATCCGTTTTCTGAAATAGCATTTTCACCTTCGGACAGGCAAAGAGTTGAAGATTTTGGTTTGGTCGCGTTGGATTGCAGTTGGGAGCATGCGCAGAAAGTTTTGTCGAGACATGTAAGGGGAACCAGCCGCTGCTTGCCCATCCTCATCGCAGGCAACCCTGTTAATTTTGGCAAAGCAACTAAGTTGACTACTGCTGAAGCTATTGCTGCCGCATTGTACATTGCCGGTTTCAAGCAGGAAGCAGTTGAGCTTTTATCGATTTTTACGTGGGGACACACGTTTTTTGAGTTGAACGGTAGGTTGCTTGATAGTTATGCTCAGGCCAAAGATAGCGGGGAAATAGTCAGAATGCAGAACAGCCTTTGCAGCGGTAAAGAATGCGGTTGAAAGTGTGTTTAGTTGATGCTTTTGTATACAGAAACATGAAAGGCTTATAGCAAAGCATGGTAAAAATGATTAAAACGCTGATTTAGGAGGATTGAAGCTTGGAATACATAACGAATTTCTACTTGTTCTTAGCTTCAGTCATGCTCATTTCACTTTCAGGCGTCTTAATGCCTGGACCATTATTTGCGGTTACGCTTAAGAAGGCGGCGAAAAGCAAAATTGCAGGTGCATTGATTGCGGTTGGTCATGGGATTGTAGAGTTTCCACTAATGTTTTTAATTTTCTTTGTGCTGAGCCAGTTTGATATCCCAAGTGCTGTGCAGGTTGCCGTAGGATTGGTGGGTGGTTTCCTGATGATTTTTATGGGTTTGCAAACTTTCAGAAACAGGCATAAAAGTGAAGAAGCACATGTAAGTTTAAAGCGGGATTCAGTGCTTGCGGGTGTTTATACAACTGCGGTGAATGCCGGTTTTATTTTATGGTGGTTAACCATTGGCACAACACTGATACTGAACGCTCAACTGTTTGGACTTGTTGGCTTTTCAGTCTTTGCGGGTGTCCATTGGCTCTGCGATTTCTCATGGTACACGGTGGCCGCATTGGTGATTTTTAAGTCGCAGCAGTTCTGGACTGAGCGCACAAAAATGGGAATTATGTTTTTTTGCGTGGCAGTTTTCATCGGTTTCGGAGCATACTTTATGGGTTCAGCTTTATGGTCAGTGATTTAGTACAGTTATATAGCAACAAAGAGTAAAATAGTATTCATGGAATTTCAAGTTGGAAAAGCAATCCTGCAGCTAATTAAGGGAGACATAACAGATGTCGAAACAGACGTCATTGTGAACGCGGCAAATTCATCGCTTATGGGCGGCGGCGGAGTTGATGGTGCAATACATCGTAAAGGCGGGTCCAAAATTCTTGAAGAATGCAAACGCATAAGAGCAACAGAATGGCCCGATGGCCTTCCAACAGGAAAAGCAGTCATTACCTCAGGCGGCAACTTAAAGGCTAAACATGTTATTCACACGGTTGGGCCTGTTTGGCTCGGAGGATTCCATGTTGAAGCGGAACTTTTGAAACAGGCGTACAAAAATTCGTTGAGGCTTGCAGTTGCTAAAGGACTTAAGACAATTGCGTTTCCATCGATTAGTACTGGAGCGTACGGTTACCCTATTGAAGATGCCAGCCGCATAGCCGTGAGAACTGTTAAAGAGTTTTTGGAAAAAGAAGATAAGCTTGAGAAGGTTGTTTTTGTTTTGTTTTCTGAGCGTGACTTTGAAATTTATTTAGAAACGGCAAAGTCGATTTTAGCTCGCTAAGAGAGAGGAACTATATGGGCTTATTGTCGAAGATTTACACTAAATAAAAGGGAGTATAAAGCTTTGTCAAGCAATAGTGGAATTGAATTACTGTCTAAGCGTTACTTCTTTCTACTTCCAAAATTTTCGCTTTTAAGAAAGGATATTTCTTTTTTAGATATATCGATTTTCGGAATATATCTAAAAGTGAAATAAGTGATATATTAATAGTCACGACATAACTGTAGTCAAGAAGAACACAACAACAATAAGGAAATTGGGATGAAAAAATGAAGCAACAATTAACCGCCTTATGTAGTCCATGTTTACTTTTAGCCAATGAACCGCTCGAAACCAAATTTGAAACAGCGGTAACAGAGGCAATTGATGATAGTCTCTCGGCTTTGGGAGCTACCAACAAGCAAACCATTTACCGCCATCTAGAAAATAGGTATGGCATAAAGAAACAGGAGATTCCCTTTAAAATTGCAGACTTTGCCAATGCGATTGAAGAGACCTTTGGTTCAGTTGCAAAAGTGATTGAAGTAAAAATAATCGAAAAGCTTCACGCAAAAAACAAAGCCTTCCATTACGTTACAAAAAAAGATGAATTAAATTTTACCGAGTTCATTTCCTGCTTCCAACGCTTTTTAGAGCCTAAAGCCTGAAAACGCTTTTTTGACAAAATGCCTACTGCCAAAAGGCTTAAATTGCCAAGTCATGGTTGACTTAATGCTTCTCAGATTTTTATCCGATTAAGCGCAATGTCTCGAGTTAATCTCGAAACAGGCTATTAAACCCGAGTTACTGTCTAGCCACAACAACAAATCAATATAAAATCCGCAACACTATGCATAAACATGCAGCTGGAAGAAGCTGGGGCTTGGCGAAACCAACTTTTTTCCCCACAGAAAGCATAACGAGAGCAAACCGCGCCCATTCGCAATTATATTTTTCGCCATCCTGAAGGAAGAAAATGAGTGGATGCTTAACTTGTGCGTTCTAAAAAGCCAAGCCCAAAAAACCGAGTTTTATCCGTTTGTGGTTTTTAATTGAATGATTGAGTACACATCGTATTTATTGCCTATCGTTTTTCTGCCTTCCAAATAACCCAACTCAATCAAAAAGCCTAAGCCAACCACGTTGCCGCCTAACTTCTCAACTAATTCGATATTCGCTTTCACAGTTCCGCCAGTTGCCAGCAAATCGTCAATTAGCAAAATGTTCTGGCCCTTCTCGATAGCGTCTTCATGAATCTCGATGGTGTCGCATTCGTACTCTTTCTTGTATGTAACGTCAACGCATTTGTAAGGTAACTTGCCTTTTTTACGTATAGGTACAAAGCCGACTCCTAATTCGTAAGCTAAAGCAGCACCAATGATGAAGCCTCTTGCTTCGTTTGAAACAACTGCATCGATTGTTTTGCCTCTGTAATGGTCGGCTAATTGTTTGATGCATTCGTGGAAGCATTGTTTGTCTTTCAAAAGTGGGGTGATATCCCAGAAAACTACTCCTTTGAACTCGGGTATTCTTCGAACTTTTGATTTAAGGTCTAATGTTTTGTTGGGTTTGTTCATTTTTTCCGTTTTCTCCTTTTAAACAAATGCTCCTTTCAATGCTTCGTTACATTTGCAAGCGCATTCATTTGGCAATTTAGCAACGGTTTCAGCGATTATGCGCTTAACATTTACAATGTTTGACTTCATTGTTGTAATGATATCATCTACACAGACTACATGATCCTTCCATACGTCGTAATCGGTTACGGTTGATATGGAAGCATAGCATATTTCTGCTTCTCTTGCCAAAACGCATTCAGGAACCAGCGTCATACCAACCACGTCTGCGCCCCATTGGCGGTACATTTTGGATTCAGCTTTGCTGGAGAAGCGTGGTCCTTCTATGCAAACGTAGGTTCCTGTTTCATGCATTTTGATACCCCTGTTTTTAGCGACTGAGATTATAATTTTTCTTAGTTCGGGGCACATTGGTTCAGCGACTGAAATGTGGCACACCTTGTTTTCTGTGTAGAATGACTGTTCTCGCCGTGTGGTTCGGTCGATGAACTGGTCAACAAATACGATTTCGCCTGGATGATACTCTTCTCTTAGAGAGCCAACGGTTGAAGGTGCAAGTATACGTTTTACTCCAAGCTTCTTTAAAGCAAAAATGTTCGCCCTAACATTAATGTCCGTTGGCCTGATAGTGTGTTTTTTCCCGTGCCTAGGCAGAAAAGCCACGCATTTACCAGCCAACTCACCAATAGTTATGGAGTCTGAAGGCTTACCGTATGGCGTTTCCACCGTAACTTCTTCAACGTTCTTGAGTAGTTTAGGGTCGTAGAGCCCTGTTCCACCGATTACTCCAATTTCTGCTTTCATGCTCATTTACTTCAAACGTTGAACTTATAAAAATAGCGATTGCTCTTACTTTGCTCGGAAGTGACCTACTCCATCCTCGAAGTGCTGGTAATTTTAGGTGATTGCAGCAATAAAAGAATAGTTTAAAAATTGATGGCTATGATAGTTTTTCAATGGTTACAGAGACTGGCTGCGTTTGTCCGTTTCGGACCACTGTGAAATTAGCTGTTTGGCCAGGCAGGGTATGTTGCTCTATATAAGACAGCACATCGTCAGTATTGGTTATTCTGTTTCCGTTTATGGCTATTATTATGTCGCCGCCGATGATTACGTTTGAGCCTAAAATTGATGTTTGAGTTGTGCCGCCTTTAAGTCCGTTGTTTGCCGATACGCTTTCAACTAGCCAACCGTAAGTAACGCTGGAGCCCATAGCTTGGGCAATCTGGTAGTTCATGTCGGTTCCCGTGGCGTCGATGGTCGGATGCTGGTTGTATGAGCCAGTGGTGACTAATGAGCTGAGTTCCCGAATTATAGTAGCTGATGGGATTGCAAAGCCTAAACCCTCCGAGTTACTCACAGCCGCAGTTGTTATGCCTACGACTTCACCTGCATAATTGATAAGTGGACCACCAGAGTTGCCTGAGTTAATGGCAGTACTTGTTTGAATCATATCTGGAATAGTTTGGCCAGAACTTTGGCTTGAGCTCGATTCAGTGATGGTTCTCCCAAGTGCGCTGATTACACCCGTGGTTAATGTTCCTGATAATCCATAGGGTGAACCCACTGCTACAACTGGGTCGCCTACTTGTAAAGTTTCGGAGCTAACAAGAGTCAAAGAGGTCACATCGCTAGGCATAGAAGCTACAGAAAGGACTGCAAGGTCAGCTTTAGCGTCTGAACCTAACACTGTTGCGGGGTAACTAGCTCCATCTGCAAAAGTTACGGTTTCGTTGATTGCATCTTCGATCACGTGGTAGTTAGTGACTATGACCAATTGGTTGTTTACTTCAGTTATGAACCCTGAACCCTGCTGTATAGAATAACCTGCAAGGTTACCAAACATCCCGTATTCTGGCACCAGGTCTTGGATTATAATCACTGATGATTTAACTTGTTGATACAGGTTGGAAAGTGAAACGTTAGATTCTATTACGTATGTGGCGTTTGAATACCCAGAGTTGGCATTTTGAGAATAACCTTGCAGTTCAGCTTGTACACTACTGAGTTTTACGTTGAAATCTGAGTAACTTATTGCATAGCCGATTAAGCCCCCTGCAACCAAACCTACGAGGATTAGAACAACTAAGATGACTGCTGGAAAACGTTTACTTTTTTGCGGCTGTGGAATTGAAATTGGAGGTATTGTCGGAATTTCCATAAATATTCCTCAAATATTTAAAAAATGATTTAGGCTGAGAAAGGTTCATCACTGGAGTAAATTGGCTTTTTGCAGGTGTGACATGTATCGTCGCTCATTTGAATACTGCTTCCGCAATGTGGGCATTTGTGATTCTTTTTCATTAAATGCGTACCTTCCTTCTCTTTAATTATTTTTCCGTCTTTGAGTAGGAGCATTCGTTCTGTATGGTGTGCAGCTTGACCGTCATGCGTGACCATGATTATAGTAGTGCCTTGTGTGAGGTTGAGGTTTGCTAGCAACTTGATGATTTCTTGCTTGTTTTGGCTGTCCAAGTTTCCTGTAGGTTCATCTGCAAGAATTATAGCTGGATTATTTGCTAAGGCACGTGCGATTGCTACTCTTTGCTGCTCTCCTGCGCTGAGGCGTTGGGGTCTGTGTCCTTCTCTTCCTGAAAGGCCAACCAATGCTAAGAGTTCGCTTGCTCGTTTCTTTCGTTCGCTTTTTGATTTGATTCGTCCTTCCATGGGTAACTCGACGTTTTCTCTAGCGTTTAAGTATGGCAATAGGTTGAAGGTTTGAAATACGAAGCCCATTTTGTCTCTTCTAATCTTGTAAAGCTGGTTTTCCGGAAGCTTTGAAACGTCAATGCCGTCTAGTAGAACTTGACCGCTAGTTGGCTTATCAATGCAGCCAATGACATTTAGTAGTGTGGTTTTGCCTGAGCCTGATGGACCCATGATTGCAACAAACTCGCCAGCGTTTACCGTAAGACTCAAATTAGATAAGGCTGGAACGTTGCGTTTGCCAAGCGAATAGGATTTGCTTAGTTTTTCTATCTGTAGTACTGGTTTACTCATACTTCATCGCCTCTGCAGGTCTTATTTTCGCTGCTCTCCAAGCGGGATATAGACTGCCTAATGTTCCAAGCAAGATGGCTGCACCGAACGCCAACAGTATAAGCTGCGGATTCAACGTGACTGCACTTGACAACCCAGCGGTCCTCGTAACGACTGCACCTGAACTGCTTCCAAACAGGTTTATGCTCGGAAGCAAAAGTGACGAAAGCGTAGGCGCCGCTATGGTGCCTATTGCAATACCAACTACACCGGCAATCATGCTTAGCAATATGCCTTCAAGCATAAATTGACCCATCACCGTCAAGTTGCTAAAACCAATCGCTTTAAGCGTACCAATCTCTTTGGTTCTCTCCCTGACAGTATAGAGCATAACAAATAAGACTATCAAGCTTGTTGCTGCAACCACCACAATAATTTCTTCAACGGCGGTTGCTTCCGTTTGGCTAACAGATGCTTGCGCATTCGACAGTGAAGTATTATAGGTCGACTGCAAGGATTCAAGTTGGCTTAAACGTTCTTGACCTGTAGTAACTGTAAGCTCTGAATGCAATGAACTTATGGAGCTAGCTACCTGCGTAACAACATCACTGCTTGAAGCGAACACCCGAATACTAGTTATGTACCCAGTATTGTTGGTTACTGCTTGAGCGTCAGAAAGGTTCATGTATAGTGTTAGCGTGTCTGAAACTGACGAGGTGCCGTGGATACCTATCACCGTAAAGGTTTGATCTAAAATGGTAATCGTATCGCCTACTCCAGCTCCGAAGTATACTGAGTTATTTTCGCTAAGCAAGACAACTCCGCTGTCGCCAGCCTGTAAGTTTCTTCCAGCAGTTATATTCGTTGTCAGTATGTTGTAGTTATCGATAAGATCTGAAGTTAACGGTATACCTTCAATAGTATACTCAGTTACAAGACTAGTGAACGATCGTCCCATCATCGAGATTGTTTGGTTACTGCCCTCAGACGCTTGAAGTATGGGCTCCACAGCCGCAACTCCAGAGAGAGTACTGTTAATATCAGTGTATAGGCTCTCATTCATTGGACTTGCTTGTCCACCGCCAAATGTACCGCCACCGAACTGGCCGGGTGTACCGCCACCACCAAATTGACTTGGATCGAAACCTTGACTGCTTCCTTGACCGGGTTGTCCAATTGTTATATTGGGTGCATTGAAACCAAAACCTGAAAGACCAGACGCAAGACTACAGTCTATTTGAGTTAATGTTTGGTTAATTGATTCCCCAGTTTGGGTAATAGTGTTGCTTAAGTTTGTTGCCAAATTGTTTGCTGTTTGCTGATTAGCCAAAACACCTGCAGGAATTGAAACCATGATTGCCATTGAAAAGCCTAAAGCAATAATTACTAGTAACGCTCGAATTTTTCTTCTTGAAATATTTCTTACTGCTCTATTGATGATTCCCGTATGTTACACCTTTCATTTTTTTTTTAAAAGGCAATCAAAAAGAGAATCGAAGGGGTTTTTTTATTTGGGCAGTTTTTGGGCTTAGGCCTTATTTTCCATTTTCTACTCTCTTCTTGATTGCCTTTCTCTCCATACTGCTGAAGAGTTATTAAACAATTTTTCAAGATTAGACCCAAATTGACTCCTAATTTTCACCTAAACTGCTATATTTCTGGCAGTTTAAAAGAACACATTTATTACTTCAGTCAGATTTAAAGTGACAAAGAATCTCTTCACACACGGAGCCCGTATAAATGTCTGCAAATGTCCGCTCGTTAAAATACTTGCTAGGATGGCTAATCGCAGGAACGAGAGGCGGACCAACTCGCGCAAAAATGATTGAGACATTAAAGGAAACTCCGCAGAATGCAAATCAGCTAGCAACTGCGCTAAAGATGGATTATAAAACTATGAGGCATCACCTTGAGATTCTAGAAAAAAACAAATTAATTATCTCAGTTGGTGACAGGTACGGCGCAACCTATTTTCTATCGCAAACAATGGAAGACAATTACGTATTGTTTGAGGAGATTATGAAGAAAATCGGGAAAAAGTAGAAAAAGGAGAAAGAGCAACATGGAGAAACAAATGAACAAAAGCAAATTTAGATTAGCACTTGCAATTTTACTAGTTGCAATGTTAGTATTAATCGCAGTTCTTGCGGCTTTTTGGGTTATAGTAGGTCAGCCAATGTTTCCCGGGCTTCAAGAAAGACAAGCCCCACCAACCGGTATTATTCCAGGCGACTTCGAGTTTTTTTATGGCGCGTACACAATAATTTCTACACTCAATATAGCGCTCTTAGTACTCTTAACAACAATTTACATTGACATCTATATCAAAACGCGTTCCCAATTCACAATAGGCCTCATAATTTTTGCTTTAGTCTTCCTAGTAAAAGACTTGACATCTAGCCCTCTTATAACGTCATTGTTAGGATTTAGAGCTTATGGACTTGGGCCATTCGAGTTTCTGCCAGGCTTGTTCGAGTGCTTTGCATTATCTATACTGCTGTACCTAAGCATTAAGTATTAGGAAAACATTTAAGCAAAGATGATTTAACCCTGTAACACTGCTCGAGTTATGGTCTCAACTTCGACCAGAACGTAACATTAGGCATGTCAGGAACCGCAGTATTCCCAGTCCTACCATGTACAGCAGAAGTCAGAATCGGCAACTTAGACCAGACAAGCGCCGTTGTAACTGTAACAGTCTCATACTACTATTAATCCTTCCTTTTTTATAATATCCTAAATAAGGGAACCTTGAGGTTCGGTAAACTTCTGGTAAGCTAAAGCAAGCAAGGCTTAGAGCATTTTTTTCGAGTGTAAAGCCAGCGATTATGCGTCTGTGGGGCAAAAAATAAATTGTTAGTCAAACAAGTTTCCTTTGGGCTGTCGCTATTCGCCAGGATATTGAGATTCGAGGGTTAGTCTATTGCTGGGACCTAGCACAACAATCATACGAAGAAGTAAACCTGCCGGTAAAAGAAGAAGGCTAACCAAGGTGATTGCAAGCAGAGCATGATTCGAATGCTTTCCTCGAGGAAAAGCGCAGAATTAAGCAAAAACTACATAGAGATAAAGTCTGAGGCAGTTAGTTGAATGCTAACTAAAAACAAGAAAACACTGATTATTTCAGTAATCTTAATAGCGGTGGCGTTGAATGCAATTACCTTTTGCTGTGCGTATCCTGAAACATTTAAGCCAGAATCGCCCACTTTTGCAAGAGATTTCTCGGCTTACTACATTGGAGAATGGCGATTGTTCAATAATCCAACCAAAATTTATACGGGGAGTCCTCAGCCGGGAGATTACCAGATCCTTCCAAAACCCCAAACCTTCAAGTACACTCCTTCCTTCCTGATTCTTTTTGCGCCATTTTTAGCCTTAAGTTATCAAGATGCTCTTATCGCTTTTGACTTGGTACAACTTGCTTTAATTCCAGTCTTGGCTTTCTTTGTTTACAAGATTATTAAAGACAAGAACCTAGCTATCGGCGCGGCAGCAGCCATCATCATTTTGATCGAACCACTCCCCACTCCACCGATAAATCAAGCCGCACTCAACTTACTCCATTACCGGTTCTTTAGCTTAAATCCCCAATCTTTCTCTCCAAGTTACTACGTGGGCTATGTCTTAGCAAATGCTCACATACTCCAAGCCATCCTCTTGGTAGGCGCTTTGTACTTTGGATTCACTAAAAAACCATGGCTCTCAGCATTGCTGTTTGCGTTTGGTTCATTTGACCCGCGCGCTTCACTTCTTGCACTCCCACTGCTTCTATGGTACAACAGACAAAAAATACTTCAGTTCATTACTGGCACTGTTACGTTTCTTCTCGCAACAAATTTGCCCTTTTTCTTCTACTATAATATAGGATTCACCTTCTTGCAAACGGAAATGAACGGCAGCATCATCTCCCAAATGTACCCGTACGACTGGATTCCATTATACGCGGTTGTCACATTAACCATAATCGAAATAATCACCGCCAGCAGCAGAAACACAAAAAAGCCCTTCAGATTTCCACTTACAAGAAAAACAAAAAGGTTAGAAACAACACAAAAGTAATAAGAGCAACATTATGCCCCGGTCTTTTTACTAACTTGCAAGCTTATTTAGGTATCATTCTTTGCGAATTACTTCGAAATTTTTGGGATCTCCCTTTGCAAAACCTATGAGATGAACAATAAAATTTAGCGTCACTGTTATGTAGCTTGCGGCAGTACCTGCTAGGGCATGTTTCCAACCCATGCATACGCCAATGGTATAAGCTCTTATTGCAAGCCATACAGCTAAAGTGATATATGTTAATGGCAAGAGCACAGCCGGTATATTAACGATGCCTAAATAATATAATGGCAACCCCACTGTTGCAATAGAGTACAGCCACAATCCTGAAAAGCCTATCACACTCAACCTAAGCCTGTTCGGAAGAGGCAGCATTTTTTGACTTAAAATTGTTAGTTGCCCCCAAACCCACCTGCGTCTTTGTTTTATGGCATCAGCAAAGGTGAACGGCGGCATTATGAAAATCCGCTCTTCCGAATTAAAAATAGTATAACCCATTACAGATGCTTTGTGGAAGTAAAAGGCATCTTCGCTGCTTATCAACTTGTGCTTAGTATTATGCGTAAAGCTACTTATGTCGTAAGAAACGTTCTTGTCGACTTGACTACTCATGCAGGTTCCTTCCCCATGAGCCCAGAGTGGTTTTCCAATGTTAGTAAAAAAATTGCAGAAAATACCGCAAGCAACACAGCGTTCATAGTCGAGGATAGTGTTCCATACGCCTTTTACTATTGGAGTGATCGTACCTATGATAATGTCCGCGTTAACGGTCAAGCTTTCCTTTATGAACTCGAGACTAGGCACAGCATCATCGTCCCCTTGAAGTAACAAATAATTCGGCCCCAGCATACCCTCGGCAACCATTTCTTGTCTTAGCCTACGAGCGTATTCTAACGCACGACCCTTGTACAAATCTTCACATTCAAAATCTGGAGGAACAACAACAACCTTATCGCAAACATATTCGGCCTTATGAGTATCCCAATCTTCAATGATTACCCACGTTTCCAAGGGAACAGGAAGATCATAGTTTTTCACCGTCTCAAATATCTTATTTACTGACTTTACGTTCCCTACAGTGGGTATCTGAAAGATTATCTTGTCAACTTTCTTCTCAGCCTGCCCTTTCTGTTTCAATAGATTGATCCTTCGCGTCCTGTTGAATATTTTTCCAAACGCTAAGACAGCGAGGTAGAGAAAGGGTGAAAGCCAAATCGCCGAAATCACATAATCAAGTATTATCATGCTTGTTCTGAATCCTTAAATTATATGTTTTAACAGCCTCAAACAACAACGGATTTAACCCCTCGCTACGAAAAGCAGTAATCAATTCGTCCATGCATATTGGGAGACATTTTCCTCCAAAGGGGTGACCGAACTTGGACGTGCCATACGTAGACACCCTACTGTCAGCGCAGACTAAACGCGCAACCTCACTAGTGTAGATAGGCTTCTTCAAAGGAGCATAAAGAGAAACCAGTTTCTGGGCATGCTCACTGCAACATTGACCTATTATTATACGGTCTGGATTCATTACGTCTTCATATGCGCATTGTTCCCGTAAAAACTCAGGATTATTCAATAAATGAACGCCCCAACTATCCATCAAGCCTTTCGCAGTACCTATAGATGTTGTACTCTTAATAACGTAAAGTCCTTCCACACCCTGCTCTACAAGGTTGTTCACAGCATCAGGCACAACATTTCCGGGAGTACATACAAAAGTCAACTTCACCTGCTTCTCAGGACTCTTAACATCAGGAAAAACATAAGGATCAAAAACGAAAACTTCATGACCCAAATTTTTCAACAAAAACTCCTGTGCCTTACCAACGGTACCATACCCAATTACGTTTACCCTCATCCTTCAACTCTCTTCTTTCGTACATAGCGTATATAGCGTTCCTTTTGTCTACAATTCTTAAAAGCTTTGCTCCAAATCCCCCCAACCAACCGGTTAAAAGAACAGCTGACTAGCAAGCGATGACCCGGATTTCAATTTTGAGGGTGCCAACTATACGCGATTATCTAAAGGCAACGTCAACTCTCCATCTATTGCCTTGCAAATCTGTATATGTTGAGTTAGGGTTCTGCGGTTTGCTTAAAAATAAATTAGGAATTCTGAATCAGAGTCGGAATTAGAACAAACAAAACCCGAGTTTTTTAATTAAAAAGCTGTCAAAAAAATGGCGCCGGGAATGGGATTCGAACCCATGCGGACCAGAAGGTCCACGGGCTCTCAAGGCCCGCGCGTTAACCACTCTGCCATCCCGGCTCTTTTTAGTGTAATGAGGATGGTTGTTTATTTCTGTTTTTCCTTAGTGAAAACTCAGTAAAGGTAATAAAGCCGTAAATGCATGGGCGTTTCATGGCAAAAACTCAAGAAGTGTCTATGAGTCAGGAGTTACTGGATTCAATTTTTGAGGGTGCAAAACGACTTTACCCGAGGGAGACGATTTTGCTTCTTAGGGGTAAAAAGGCTAAAGATGCCCTTCGTATAGTTGACCTTGTGATTCCGCCGTTGGCGACTTATGGGCATGGGTTTGCTAATTACCCGCTTCATTTGTTGCCCATGGATTTCTCTCTGGTAGGCACCGTGCATTCGCATCCGTCAGGTAACAAAACGCCTTCGGATGTGGATTTTAATCATTTCTTTGGACGAATCCTCATGATTGTAGGCTTCCCTTATGCGAGCCAGCAGGATGTTGCTGTGTATAATTCGCATGGGGAAAAATTACCATTGCTGGTAACTAAGGAGTAACCGCTCTTCACTAAGCGCATAGGGCTTTGTAGGCTTCGATAAATTCCATGGCAAATTTGTCAGCGTATTTCTCTGTGCCCCTATGCATTTTATCCACCGCTTTGCTGCGCAGGTGATGATAAAACTCGTGTAGAATAACGAAGGGGTTCACCATCACGTCACTATTTAACACTGAAATGGTTTCATTTTTAGATGTATAACAACCGAACGCTTTCATCTTGTGCCCTTTTGGTAAACCAACTTTCAGTTTGGGAACATTCACTTTGTAATTTTTCGCCAGTAAAGTGAGCGCTTCTTCCGGTTTTCCATTGAGAATAAACCAGACCACTAGTGGTTTGAAGTTGTCCTGCGTCATTGTGCCGTCAGCAATACAGAGTTGCGCTGCTTAATTAACTGCCCCGTAAAAAGATTGGATAAGCATAAGGTTACTCGCCGTAAGTGCCTCTTCTAATCTTCTCAGCCAACAAATGGATGAACTCAATCGGCCAAACATCATCACAAACATCGTCCGTCAATATGTTGCGTTGATGATACATGGAAATTAAATCATTTTTTAGTAGAAGTATTAGAAGGAATTTGTGGCCATAAGTTCTTTTGAACAGCGCATATTTGCGAGCTTGCCTTTTAGTCATTTCAAAGTGGGGTTCAAGGATTATTTTTCTTCCTTGAAGTGTCTTTTCTAATATAAAATCTGGGGTGTAAATTTCGTTGTTTGGCAAAGGGAAGCTAATCGTTTCATAACCATATGGAATGTGCATCCTCAAAAGGGTGAGGGCGGTTTTTTTCTCCCATCCGCTCTTGTAGCGGCTCATTTTTTGGTAATAAGCTTGGGACTGCCCAGTTATTTTTTGCATGCGATCAAGAAAATCAAGTGCTGTTTTCAACGTGTAGCGGTTTAAGGTTTTTTGTTTAAGCCATCTGCCCAAGAGGAAAAAGGGAGAATCTACCTTCGCAGGGTCTTGTGGGAAAAGTCGTTTTGCAAAGTCAGTTATTTTTTGCCGTGCATCTGCTGCTGTGTGTTCGTCTCTCCACAGCGATGGCGAAGCTGAGTTTATTACACCCAAGCTTGCAGCAACATTAGCGTTTTCCTTGGTCAATGGAACGTAGAGGTCTTCTGGCAAAAGATGGTCGTAGATTTGCAGGTCAGGTAGAGGTCTCACCATCCACCGCATATAAATCCACGCCTTGTCTATGTGCGGTCCGCTAAGCGCTTTGATGTTTTGTGCAATGTCCTCGATGAAATCCTTAGGCTTACTAAATCTTTGGGCGTACTTTAGCAGGTTTTTTTCTTCATTGGTCTTCACAAATAAGTTAACAGACGCCAAGATTTCGGATGCCGCTTTTTTGTTTGGACCTAAATCGTAATAAAAATCGGATTTTACGATTTCTTCTTCGAAAATATGCGCTTTTTTTATTTCGAAAAGGCTGTTGCCAAAGGCTTCATGTAGATATGCTAGTAGCATTCGTGCGTTTTCAGGGTAACCTACAACTGTATCATCAAGTATAGATGCAGCCAGTAGAAAGTAGTGCGCTATAGTTTTCCGCTCTTCATATTTTTCCGAGTACGGGTTAAAGAGCAACCGTGGACTCATACGTCGGTCCCATTGGATGTCAACAACGTTGGAATTCTTGTTAATGAAGTCAACAAGTAAAGTTAGCACTTCATCGGTTGCCATAGCCCATACCCCGTTTATTGACTATATATGCATTAGTGGCTTAAAACTGCTATTATAGTAAGCGACCATTTAACTAAAGAAATATTTTTGATCTTTAAGACTGGGAAATAGATTAATAGAAGCGGGAATTTTGAATATGCATTACAGCGGAAAGACGAAGCGCCTATATAGGAAAAAGCTGTAAAAAAAAATAAGCACACGTGGGCCGGTCGTCTAGCCTGGTTAGGACATCTGCTTGACGTGCAGAAGGTCGCCGGTCCGAATCCGGTCCGGCCCACCAACATTTCATCTTTTAGACAATTCTTAGGTCAAACGGTCATTTTCGTTCTTGACGCTTGCACAAAAAAAGCCAATAAGGCAAAATGAAGGCGTTTCAGGGTTTTCTTATCTTCACTAATGAGGTTTTAGGTAATGAGAGCACTGTATTTTGTTGTTAAAGTTTGTATCTTTCAAAATCGGATTGAGAACCGCATTTTGGGGTAACAAAATAGAAGATTTCTCCACAGCGGCTACAGCGAAACTCTTGATTTTTGTTTTTCTCTACCGCTGGAGAACTACATTTAGGACAGCGTATTTCAACGTTCGGCGTTTTTTCTTCCTTCCAAGTTTAGCGTAAACTGTTTTGTTATTAAAGATTACGACAAATATGGGTTAGGTTTAAGGGCAAGGTTTTTGAGTGTCGTTGTTTTCTATTGCCTGCCAAGGTTGATGAATTTTGTCTAGAAAAGCAAAGAAAGCCGAGGGTCTAGAAAAGCACAAGAAATTGCAACGGGAAAAGGACCAGAAACGAAAAGAGAAAAAACAGGTTTCACTCCCAGCAAAACACGCCAAAGGCAAAAAATAGTTCTTTTGCGTTAAACGAAGTTTGTCTACTCCGATGTAATCTACTTTTTCCGTTTGTTACCTATTTCTAATTTCTGAGGTTTCAGTGACCAAAGCACAGAAGGTCGCCGTGGTCTGAATCCGGTCCGGCTCACCATACAAAATTATCTCAATACGGTTCGAATGACACGAGGCTTTTGATGTATAGGGCTGGTAGTACTGAGCAATGCTCATTTGTGCAATCCAATTTGGCAATGAAACTGTATATAATGGGACGGCTTAATTGTCTCGACAAAAGTTTTCTGCCTCACCACGACGAAATTATTACTATTCGTGTGTCTATGCCGACCATTAAAACCCCGATAGTTGTTACTGATAGTGCTATCCATTTGTATTCCAAGAAAACCAGTCCGAAAGTCTATTCGCGGATAAAATCTGCAAATAGTTAATTGTTATTTAGAGTAATTAATTTTTCACTGAAACTAAAGTACATGTTAATTGGAATAGAAAAAATAAGAAAAAATAATGTTAGGTTTATGCTTTTGGTGGAGGTCTTGCTGCAAGAACAACGGTCACGTCTATCTGTGAGTTTCCTCTAAAGACACTAATAACTACGCTGTCACCTGGCAAAGTATGTTCTTCCAAGTAGGTTGCTAAATCATCGTTGTTTCTGATTGTTTGGTTATTCAATGCAATTACAATGTCGCCGACGTTTAATTTGCCATCTGAAGGCCCTCCGCCGACTACTGAAGCAATCCTCCAGCCATAAGTAACGCTGGCGCCGTATTGCTGAGCCAAACTATAATCCATGTCCTCTCCTGTTACGCCTAAATAGGCGTGCCCAGTGTAATACCCATTTGTTATCAAAGAGGATATTTCTCGTAATATAGTGTCTGAGGGAATAGCAAAGCCTAATCCTTGCGAGTCAGAAACTATCGCTGTTGTTATGCCTACTACATTTCCAGCAGCGTTTAGCAACGGGCCCCCTGAATTTCCAGGGTTTATAGGCGTGCTTGTTTGAATGATATCAGCAATTGCGAACCCTCCAGCTGTGTCTTCCGTTATTGTTCTTCCCAGTGCACTTACGACTCCTGTCGTTAACGAGCCGACTAGTCCATAGGGATTTCCAATAGCGATTACTGATTCGCCCACACCTAATGTAGAAGAACTTACGATATTAACAGGTTTAAACTCCGATGAAAGTGCATTAACTGAAAGAACTGCTAAATCAGAGTACGGGTCAGTTCCAAGGACTGTTGCTGAGTAGCCGTTTCCATCTGAGAAGGTGACGCTTAAACCGGTAGTGCCTTCAACGACATGGTAATTGGTTAATACAACGGTTCTGCCTGAAAAGGTATAAACGAAACCTGATCCTTGCACGGTACCACTGCTAGTGTCGCCTTGTATTAAAACAATGGAGTCACGAACACTTTGGTACAGAGCAGCTAGAGACGTGCCGTTCTGAATTATGTTGATGGTTTGGTAAGTGGCGTTTTGGAAGCCTTTGAGGTCAGAAACTTGACTTCGCAGATTCGCAACTTGACTGTTAAGGCTATTTACTTGCTCGTAATTGATATAAAAACTCACTAATCCTCCAGCTAGTAACCCTGCGGCAAACAGGAGTATTAGAAGGCTAGCTAAAGCTTTACTACCCTTGGACGCTATCATTTCATTGAACCTCAAAAGATAATTTGCATTTAAGAAAATAAAAGTTGCTATTTTCTACGGTCAATTATTTCCATTGCCTCAGGTCCCGTGCCAACTAAAACGATAGGCACGCCAGTTTTGATTTCAACCTCTTTTATGAAGTCTTTTGCTTCCTTAGGTAAATCGCTGTATTGTTTGGCACCTCTGCAGTTTGGGAAAAGGCTGTCTAGTTTTGTCATTGCCGCTTGCGTGGCGCCGTTTATTTTGGCGCTTTTCTTTGCTAACTCGAAATTAAACGGTGCTGAGCGTCTGTCTCTGCCTGTTCCAGCAGCGACTTCAAACCAGCCTCTTTTCTGAGCTTCCTCTTTTGTTATTTCTCCAGGTAATGGTCCGGCGCCAACTCTTGTCATGAACGATTTATACACTATCAGAACGTCGTCAACTCTTGTTGGCCCCACTCCTGCTTCTGAGGCGATGGCTGATGCGCCTGTGTCTCTTCCAGTCACGTATGGGTAGCCGCCGCTCAAGAACAGTGACAACATGAAGCCTTGCGTGCCTTCAAGAAGCACTTTTTTACCTTCATCTAAGCCATCGTTGACTTCTGCCACTTGGTCAGTAAGGTAGGATTTCAACTCGGGAATGTCTTTGGCAAGTTTTGCAGTGCGTCTAACGCGTTCTTCGATGGCAGGTCCTACACCCCAACCTGTGGTTCCTATGCCTTTGTTGACAGCGCTTGCCTTATCCTGAGCGCTATGCTTCTCCTCAATAATTGAAGCGTTCTGGTCTATGCCAATTCTGCATTGCACTTTTGTCAGTTCTACTTCTTCAAAAAATTTCGGCACATGGATGTTTGCACCTGCAGCGATAAGCAGGCGTGTTTTAGGATTTAAGAAGGCTGCGGGAACCATATGTAAAGCGTATTTTTTGCCTTCAAACCAGACAGTATGTGCTGCATTTACTGAGCCGGTTCTAACGCAGAAATCAAGTTTATCCTTAAGGGCTAAATAAGAGATTATTTTTCCTTTGCCTTCGTCTCCCCAGAAAGCGCCGACAATAACCGTGCAAGGCATAGCAATTCACCTTTGACAAGTCGCATCAAGAATTATTTAAAGATGTAGGGGGTTTTTTATTGTGTCTCTTATTTTCATTTATCAATTGAGCTAAACGGTAAGTAACATAGGCTGAAAAGCTGCGAATGCCTTTTTTTATGGCGTATTCCTCTTTGACCTCGAGCCATTCGTTAAAAAAGTAATCGTAAACCTCAGCCTTTACAGTAATGCTTTTATAGCCTTTTTTTGGCGTTTTGTTCCCCTCTTAATCATAGTTACCGAACGTACATTTATATAAGGTTTGACAATCTTGCGGTAATTTACCGTTAATTATATATTTACTGAGTACCGTAAAGTACGGAAGGGAGATTGGAGTTTTGCCACGGAAAGGTTATAAATCTATAACTGTCACTAAGAAGGTTCATGAAGTCATCAAAAAAAGATCAAAGGAAACCAACCGAACTATTAGAGAATATGTTGAATACTTGCTTGCTAAGGATAAAACTGCTAAAGAAGGAAAATAATTTTTGCCTATTAAAATTGTTCAGTGCAACGAGAGGGTTGCTGAAGTACAATTCGTTTGCGATTGCTGTGGCAAACTAATAAGAACCTGTTTAATAACAAGAGAAGACGCTGAAGCTCAAAAAAACACAAAAACAATTTGCTGTCAATGCAAATATGCCAAAAACGAAAGGAATAAGCCCTGATTTTCATTAGGAATTTTCAAGAACGCCTGTTTACTGCTTCGCAATCGATTCTTTCTAAAAGTTTAATCACTCTCTTGCCCTTTAGATTTTTTTCTTTTTCTGTTATTGTATTTCGTGATTGACAAATGTCGTCTAAAATAATTCCTTTTTCTTCATCAAATATAACAGGATATACTCGGCAGCCCGAAGGTCTATCAACATAAACGCTGC
>Ga0208688_1000446_pt1 | contig 23783 bp, 17 predicted proteins | sample June2015DPH_6_15_FD_184696 | JGI IMG/M metagenome (GOLD analysis project Ga0208688, IMG submission 184696) | Peatland microbial communities from SPRUCE experiment site at the Marcell Experimental Forest, Minnesota, USA - June2015DPH_6_150... | ecosystem: Environmental > Terrestrial > Soil >... | reverse complement strand
CTGGAGCCCACTTTTCCTCATCAGGCTGCCTGCCAGTGCCGATAGGTTAAGTTTGGAGGCAGCAGGGGGAGGCGGTAGATGGGAGAAGGAAGGTCGGAGTTGTAGCTCCCACGCCGAGGGCGTCCTCACGCATGAGGAAATTCCCATTAACTCCCTATTGTTTCGGCGGATGACACCCCATATCAGCGAACTCGAGAGGATGAAGGAAGAGTTGCGCCGCGCCCAAGATGAGGCAAGCCGCGCCCAGCGCCTGCTAGCCTTCACCCAGGCCGCCCAGGCCGTACAGCGCGCCCGGACGCCCGCTGAGGTCTACCGCACAGTCGGCGAGCAGGTGGTTCGGCTGGGCTTCAATGCCGTGGTCTTCAGCCTGACGCCGGACCGGGCGAGCCTCACCATCTCCCATACGACTTTCGATCCGACCTTGCTCCAGGCGGCCGTGAAACTTACTGGGATCGCGCTCCAGGACTACCGCATGCCGCTGGTGCCGGGCGGTTTCTACCAGCGGATTATCGCGGAGGGACAGACCATCTTTACTGACCGGAATAGGACCGCCGAGATCATTGTCGAGGGTTTGCCCGGGCCGCTGGGGCCGCTAGCCAGTCGGTTGGCGGCCTTGCTGAGGATGGAACAGGGCATCGCCGCTCGCTTGACGGTTGGCGGCGAGACGCGCGGCGTACTACTCATCACCGGGACCGGCCTGAGTGAGGCCGAAGTGCCAGCCGTGACCGCCTTCGCCAGCCAGACGGCCGTCCGCCTGGAGAACGCGCGGGTAGAGGAAGCCCTCAGGAAATCTGAAGAAAAGTACCAGACTCTGTATGAGTCCAGTGTGGATGGGATCATTTCCACTGACATGAAAGGGCAGATCCTGGATGTTAACCAAGCTTACTTGGATATGCTCGGCTACTCGAAGGACGAACTGAGAAGGTTGACCCATCAGCAGTTGACACCGCTCAAGTGGCATGAAAGCGAAGCAGATATTCTGAAGAATCAGATATTGGCGATAGGGCATTCTGATGAATATGAGAAGGAGTATATCAGGAAGGACGGAACGGTATTCCCCATCAGTATCCGAATTTGGCTCATGAAGAATGAACAGGGGCAGCCCGTGGAGATGTGGGGGATGGTGCGAGACATCACCGCGCACAAGCGGGCGGAGGAAGAACTGCGGGAGAGCGAGGAGCGCTACCGAGCATTCATGGTGGCGACTGCGCAAGTGGTGTGGACCACAAACGCTGGCGGAGAGGTCGTTGTGGATTTGCCCTCATGGAGGGAGCTTACAGGCCAGAGCGAAGAAGCGATTAAAGGATGGGGATGGATTGAAGCAGTTCACCCGGATGACCGTGAGCGAGCGGCACAGGCGTGGATAGAAGCAGTTGAAGCGAAAAGTCCCTACGAAAACGAATTCCGCGTGCGCAAATACGATGGTAGCTATCCGCTCTTCTTCGCGCGTGGCATCCCTGTCCTCGAAGCCGACGGCATTATTCGGGAGTGGGTTGGTACCTGTACCGACATCACCGAGCGCAAGCGAGCGGAAGCGGAATTGAAAAAACACCGCGAACATCTCGCGGAGCTGGTAGAAGAGCGCACAGCCAAACTCAAAAGAGCCAATGAAGCACTTGAAACAGAAATCACCGAGCGCAAGCAAGCGGCGGCGGCGCTGCGGGAGTCGGAGGCAAAATACCACGCGCTTTTTCAGGCAAGTCCCGATGGCATCCTGGTCGCCGACCTTGAAACGAGGATGTTCAGGTACGCGAATCCCGCCGCATGTCGCTTGCTCGGATATTCCGAAGCGGAATTGACAACGATGAGCGTGGCCGACATTCACCCGAAGGATGATCTGCCGTGGGTCGTGGCCGAGTTCGAAGCCCAGGTCCGCGGAGACAAGATGCTGGCCGCGGGCGTTCCGTGTCTCAGGAAGGACGGGAGCATTGTCTACGCGGACATCAACGCAACCATGGTCGCCATTAACGGCACAGCATGTAACGTTGGCTTCTTCCGCGACATCACCGAGCGCAAGCGCGCCGAGCAAGCTTTGCGCGAGGCGGAAGAGCAATTTCGCTTGCTGTTTGCCGCGACCCCCCTGCCCATCTTCCTGTGGGATCTGGAGACGCTTCAGTACCTCGAGGTGAATGACGCTGCCGTCAGCCATTCCGGCTACTCCCGCGACGAGCTCTTGAGGATGCGGGTCACGGACCTCCTGCCGCCAGAAGCCGCCCCCGGCGTTCTCTCCCAAATGCAGGTGCTTCGCACCCAGTCACATGACCGCGGCCAGGGGCGCCATAGACTCAAAGACGGACGAGTCGTTGAGGTGGAAGCTGATGGCCATGCTCTGCATTTTCGCGGACGAAGAGCGGTCCTCGGCGTCGTTCAGGACATCACCGAGCGCAAGCGAGCGGAAGCTGAGATCTTTGCGGCCAAAGAAGCTGCCGAAGCCGCCAACCGAGCCAAGAGCAACTTTCTGGCTGCAATGAGCCATGAAATCCGCACGCCCATGAACGCCATCGTGGGCATGACGGACCTTGTGCTGGATGCCGACCTCAGTCGTCAGCAGCGCGACGATCTGAACATGGTCAAGGCCTCGGCGGACTCTCTCTTGAACATCATTAACGACATTCTCGATTTCTCCAAGATCGAGGCGAGGAAACTGGACCTTGAATGCATCGAGTTTAGTCTGAAAGACAGCGTGGATGCGGCGGTAAAATCTCTGGGCGTCCGCGCTGCTGAGAAGAACCTGGAGTTGGTCTGCCGCTACGAGCATGACGTGCCGGCGGCAGTACGGGGAGATCCCGGCCGACTGCGCCAGGTGCTCGTGAACCTGATCGCTAACGCGGTCAAATTTACGGAGCATGGCGAGGTGATGGTGCAAGTGGCGAAGCTGTCGGAAACACCCAAGGACGTCCAATTGCACTTCAGCGTCAGTGACACGGGCATGGGCATTCCGCGCGAGAAGCAGAAGGCCATCTTCGAAGCCTTCACTCAGGCCGATGCGTCCTCCACCCGACGCTTCGGGGGCACAGGGCTGGGCCTGACGATTTCCTCTCAGTTGGTCGAGATGATGGGAGGACGAATCTGGGTGGAAAGCGAACTCGGTAAGGGCAGCACTTTCCACTTCGAGGTGCGCCTGGGGATGGCCGAGCCGGTGACGGAACGCGCCGCGCCACTTGACACCGCTTGCCTGCAAAATATGCCCGTGCTAGTGGTCGACGACAACTCCATAAACCGACGCATCCTGGCAGAGATGCTGAGTTGGTGGGGAATGAGCCCCACTTTGACGGCCGGCGCCGCCGCCGCGCTGGCTTCGATGCAAGAGGCTCAGGCAGCCGGCAAGCCGTTTCCGCTCGTCATTGTCGACGCACAGATGCCGGGCATGGACGGTTTCACCCTCGCCGAGCGCATCAAACTGGACCCGCGACTGGCGGGCGCGATCATTATGATGCTGACTTCCGGCGGTCAGCGAGGCGACGCTGCGCGCTGCCGGGAGCTGGGCGTGTCGGCCTACCTTACCAAGCCGATCGGTGAGTCGGATCTCCTGAGGGCCACCTTGCAGGTCCTGGGAAAGGGCGAGCCCGCCGCACGGCAAGCGCAGTTGGTCACTCGCCATTCGCTGGGGGAAGGTCGGAAGCGACTGCGAGTCCTGGTGGTCGAGGATAACGCCGTTAACCAGATATTGGCGAAGCGTCTGGTCGAAAAGCAGGGCCACTCGGCGGCGGCGGTGGCTAGTGGCCGGGAAGCACTGGAGGCTCTCGAAAGAGGGACTTTCGACCTGGTGCTGATGGACGTGCAGATGCCGGACGTGGACGGGCTTGAGGCCGCCGCCGCCATCCGTCAGCGGGAGCGTCACACGGGGGCCCATCTTCCCATCATCGCCATGACCGCCGGGGCCATGCAGGGCGACAAGGAACGGTGCCTCGAGGCCGGCATGGACGCCTACGTATCGAAGCCGGTTAATGTGAGCGAACTGTTTACGGCCATCGAAAGAGTGATGACCCTCGCTCGCGTAATAGAGTGACAACGGGTTTCTTGTATCCTATTTGAGACCCCCTCGCGGAGAAACAAAGTCTGTCACTGTGTTGTGCGAGATTCAGGGAGGGCGGGTGCCAGATCGAAGGAAGCGCTCACACATTCATTAGAATAGATCGATACTACGGCCCTTCTCGGCTGTCAACACGACGGCTTGATCGCCCAGCTCCAAACTGCGGCTCTACCTTGAATTGGCCCTGCTGGATCGCAACCCTGCTGTACGGCTCTCAGCAGAATCAATAATCCACGTTAATATGATATCCTTCCCATCCGACGGGCTGCGCATACACTTTCGATGTCCACGTCCATGCCAGAGGTAATTGAGCACATCCTCAGGATGCTTGCCTGGGCAGCGATGCACTGGATTCAACGGTACTACCACGTGTCCCGGTGTGTCGCGGCGCTCATAATCTTCGCACTTATTGCCAACAACTCTCCTTCGTTCATTTGTCGTTTTACCAGCCTCAGGACACAGAGGCCAGCCCGCGCTCAATCGCCGATCTTGAGGATTTGCGACAGCGGAAGATTCCGGGAAGAACCGCCGACCCAAAACTTGTAGTCGCCGGCCACGAGTTCCCATCCGCCCTTGTCAGCGTTGAAGACCGACAGGTAGTGAGGATCCAACGTCAGGTTGACCGTTTTGGCTTCACCAGGAGCGAGGTGAACCTTATCCCACCCCACCAGCCGCTTCGGGGGTTCGCCGGCGCTGGCTGGTAACGAGACGTAAACCTGCGCGATCTCCGCCCCAGGACGCGCCCCCGTATTCTTCACATTGAAGGTTACTGTCACCGCCTGCCCCTGCCTGACCTTCAAATCGGAGTAGGCATAACTGGTGTAGGAAAGTCCATAACCGAATTCGAACAGCGGTTGCTTGTTTTCGGCGTCGTACCACTTGTAGCCGACCTTCAGGCCTTCGTCGTAGTCCACCTCGAATCGCCTCGTATTCAGGCGGAAAGGCACACCGGGAATCGGGGTCGCCATGTCAGCCTCACCAGCCGGCGGCGGCTGTTTCGTAAGTTTGGGATGCGGGAGGTCCGCTTCCGCTCTTGCGAATGTAAGGGGCAGTTTTGCTGAGGGGTTCACGTCCCCGAAGAGGATGTTGGCGATGGCGTCAGCCCCGCGAATCCCCGGATACCAAGCCTCCAGCACGGCGCTCACGTTGTCGATCCAGGGCATCGTCACAGGACCACCCGTTTCCAAAACGACGATGGTGTGCGGATTCGCAGCGGCCACTGCGTTCACCAGTTGGTCCTGATTGTCCGGCAGCGAGAGACTCGGCGCGTCCCGCCCTTCGCTCGCGGGCTGGTTGACGAACACGACGGCGATGTCCGATGCTTTGGCCAGATCTGCCGCGGCTCCGTGGTCTAGGCCCGCGTTGTACTCCACTTTGGCATTCGCCGCCTTGGCACGGATCGCCTTGAGCGGCGAGGACGGGTCCCACACCACTCGATCAAAGTAGGGCATCGGAGGCGCGCCTGGGGGCCGAGGCGGCGGCGGCACCGCGTTTCCTCCTGGCGGATCGACCTGCGCCGAACCTCCCCCCGAGAGCACGGCGATGTCCGCATGCGATCCGATAACCGCAATCGACTTGAGGCTCGACGCGCTCAGTGGTAATTGGCCCTGCGCGTTTTTCAAGAGAACGGTGCCCTGCTCGGCCACCCGCTGCGCCACTTCGAATCCGGCGAAAATATCCACCACCTTGCGATCCGGCGGAAGGTCAAAGAGGCCAACAGCGAACTCTGTCCGCAGGAGGCGGTGGACCATATCGTCGAGACGCGACATGGGCACCTCTCCGCGCTTCACCGCTTTCTCGAGTGCATCGGCGAAGTAAATATCGTCGGGCATCTCCGTGTCCAGTCCCGCCAAGGCGGCCTTGGTCGTGCTATGAGTGGCTCCCCAATCCGATAGGACGAAGCCCTGGAAGCCGAAATCCTTTTTCAGCGCGTCATTCAGAAGGTAACTGTTCTCGCAGGCATAGTCACCGTTGACGAGATTGTAAGAGCACATCACCGCTCCCACGCCCGAATCCTTGACGGCGATTTCGAAGGCCAGCAGATCGCTTTCGCGCATGGCTCGTTTGTCGATCTTGACGTTCACGAATTCACGGCCACTCTCCTGGTCGTTCATGGCGTAGTGTTTGACGTCGCCAATGACGCCCTGTTCCTGGAGGGCCTTCATCTCCTGGCCGACAAGCTTCCCAGCCAGGATCGGGTCTTCGCCTTTGTACTCGAAGAGGCGGCCGTTACGCGGCTCCCGCGCCAGGTTGATGCCGCCGCCCAGTGACATGTTGAACCCCTGGTCGCGGAGTTCCCTGCCAATCAACGCTCCGTAGTCGTGAGCCAGCTTGAGGTCCCAGCTCGACGCCTCGGATGTGCCGGACGGCAAGACGGTCGAGTACCGGCTGAATCGGGCGCCGCGGGTGACGCCGACGGCGGCATCCGCCATCTGGAGGTCAGGGATGCCCAAACGCGGAATGCCAGGAATGAAGCCCGCGCCGCCCAGCGATCCCGGCGGCGGTTGCGAGCCGGGAAATCGGAAAAACACCTTCCGGCCGACTCCATGCAGGAGTGAAATCTTCTCCTCGAGCGTCATCTGCCCGACAAGGAGTTCGGCCCGCCGGTCGGGTGACAGACTTTTGTCCATCCACGGACCCTGGACTGCGGGTGCCTGATCCCCTGGCCGGCCTTGCCCTTGCGCTGAGACTGCTAGAAGGGCGAGCGTGAGAATCCAAGCCATTACCGAGTAGATCGTTAGCCGTTTCAGATGCATGTTAGTCTCTCCATGACAGTTAGAAGCTAAGAAGGGTAGGGTTCGGCAAGCTACGACCGAAGTTGAGTTGGCGCCCAAGTGCCCGTTCCTGAGCATGGTTCCGGCTCTTGGTGGTCTGTGACTTAGTGGCAGTTCGCTGTCTTCGGACAGGGGACTTGACCCTATTGGTGAGACTCTTAAACCCATCCGCAACCGGGCCGAGCCCCGACTATCAACAAACGAGGACAGGATATGCCGAAAGCCAAGAAGGGAGCAAGGGAAAAACTAGTGTGCTGAGTCAGAAGTTCGTTGATGAAGTCAGCCCCGACTTGTCGGGGCGAAAGAGGGTAGCCCACGGCGTCAGCCGTGGGTAGGAGAACCCTCCCTCTCCCCTGTCCCCTCTCCCGCCCGCGCGGGAGAGGGGGTATCCCGCTCTGCGGGACGGAGTGAGGGCTCCTTCCCCCAGGGCTGGCGCCCTGGGCTACGATCTTACGCCCCTGCCGGGGCTGTGGAACCACCACCCGAAAGGGGAAGACTTTGTCATCTGACTTCTGACTCAGGACACCAGAGAAGTAAAGGGAAGGAGGAAGCAGGTAATCCAAGTCTCCTCGAGCTACCTACTTCCCCAGGTAGTCATTAGAGTTGAGTTACTCATATAGACGTAAGATTCGCCTAAAAAGTTGCATGCGTCAAACAATTTGTCCTACAAATTGGGTCGGAACTTTTGCTGATCCGTTGGATCCCAAAGCCTCGGGCAGGAAAGGACTTACTAGCCAAAGGCTCCGCCCTCCTGAGGCAGTCCAGCGTCGAGAGTCGAGAGTCGAAAAGGGCGATACCGCAAAAATGTGTGCGACAGCCTTCACAGCGCGGCGCGGCCGCAACCAAACACCAGGTTTTAGTTGCCGATTGACGATTGCCGATTGACGATTGAAAAAGTGGTGTGGCAACTCCTTCCAATGTCCATCAGCAATCGGCAATCGAAAATCGAAAATCGGCAATTCCAGCCATCCTGGACCAAGCATCGAATCATTTGAAGTCGCGGATGCCTTAACGAGTGGTGGGTGTTTATGCTTGCTGATAGCTGAGAGCTGACGGCTGAAGGCTCAAGGCTGCTCGTTGCGCGGCCGGCATTCTCGGCTCGCTGCTTGATACCGAGCATCATCTTGCGTTCCATGATGAAGTGGACGGGATCAAACACCAGGCGCCCGAAGAGCATGGCGCCGAAGCTCTCGTCCTGGGCGCCACGCGAACGGAGGATCAGCCGGGTGGCGTGGTGGTTAATTGGGTCGAGGATGAATGTCCAGGTTCCGCTTTGGGCGTGGCCACCCCTGGAGATTCTCTCCGCGTCGCTGGGCGAGACAAGGACCATGGCCCGACGGGGCTCAAGTACCGCGACCACCACGCGTCCTCGTCCGCCGTACCGGTCTTTTCGAGCTAACCAAACCGTGTCGCCGGCCTGGCGCGTCTGCCACTCCGAGTGAATCCGGTCCGCATTGTGCATGTCAATGAAGAAGAGATTCTCGAGCCACGCGTAGCTGTAGCATCCCCCGCGGTCCTGGCCGATCTGCACGATCCACGGCCACACGTCGGTGACCGGCGCATTAATCGTCAAAGCGCGTGTGGCCAGGCTTACGGGCCGCGGTGAGAGTTCATCCCCCGGCCATGTCCGGCTGATCTCGTCGCCCGTCGCCCCCCAGGTGAGATACCATGGCCGGATGAACCACAGGTGAACCAGACCAGCCACCGCCAGCCCTAATGCCAACCACCCTGCGGCCCGCGCCAGCCGGATCGCCCACTTCGCTTTCGTTTCCGTCGCGTGGGTTTCACTAGCCTTGGTCATTGAACGTAGTCCTCCGCGTTCGGGGCGAACCTCGGAATCCGCATTGTGCCATCCTGAGGAGTCTGCCCGCTATTATTATCGGCGGGACGACGAAGAATCTTGGTAGTTATTGATCCGGGCAATGCCGACCCGCCACGGCGGAAGCTTTGAAATAATCCCTGGATGAGCAAAAGCATTTCATCCCGCGAGGCGGGACAAAGTCGTAGAAGGCGCGAAGAGAACAAGGCAGTTGTTCTTTGCGAGTCTTTGCGCCTTGGTTCCGCCCTGCGGGATGAGATTGTTTATTCTTTCACAGCTTCGCGGGCGCGGGAATGACACGCCAATATTTTCTTCAGCATCCCGTTGGGTTCAGCTTCCGTGAGCGCGGTCCAGTAGCGGTGGGCCCATCCAAAATGCCACTATTGCCCCCAAGGCCAATCCCTGCAGGATGATCTCCGGCTGGACCTTCAGGTGCACAACCGGAGTGAAGATAGGTCGCATGTATACCATGCCTTCAATTGTTCCGGGCGCGGCCACCGCTGCCGCCCAGAATCCCAGCACAATGTACAACCCGGAAATGGAAAGGAAGCGCTTCTTGAATGACCAGTCCATCAGCGTGTTGAAGAAAGGATAAAGCGCCGCGGCCATCAGGAAACCCCGCAGAAACTGAGCAGGGAGAAACCAAGTCACTACATGTCCCCACAGCTCCGGCTCCGCCTCCGTACGGATGAAGACCTTGAAGATGGGGTTGGGACCAACGTAGAACTCCTGGGTGAGGAGCGGGTAGGCGATTGCCCCCGCGATGAAATAGGTGATGATATGCGCTGCCGTAACCTTGCCGGCAAAGCTGAGGAAATGGCGAGTCCTCATGACACTCCTCCGGGCGCGAGTCCATGACGCGTTTACCGCCCGGCAGCTCCCTCCGCTCGCGCCTTGATACCCAGCGGCTGCGAGTATACACCCCACAGCCTCGGCTTGGAACGTTCCAGGTATTTAGGAGCGGAATAGTCTAGAGTTCCTGCGACAATAGTCTGGAATCGGTGCGGTAATAGTCTGGAGTTCACCTCGAAGGGACACTGAGAGGGCGGCGTGCCAGGGCAGGCTAAAGACCGGCGTGCCAGGGCAGGTATTTCTAAAATCTCTCGCCATGGTGAGGTGATGCCGTCCGGCGCGGCCCATGGCGTAGCCGGATGATGCCGGGCAGAAAGACGGCCAAGCGCAGGTACAGGGCCGTTGCGCCCACCCGGCACCTCTGACGGGCGCAAGCGTAAACACTCTAGGCCACGACGGACTTGTAGGCCCCGCGATAATCCACAATGGCACACTCGTACTCATGGCGCATTTTGTAGGTCACCCGGTCCTGCGTGAAGGCCGAACTTGTCATTGTCGGGCTGCTCTGAACGAACTGCGGATTCTGGGCGCCCTGCAGGAAGCCGACCTCGATGATCCCGGCATTCCCCGAAACATCGAGCAGACACCAGTCGTTGGAGTCCGTGAAAATTGGGTTCGCGAAGATGGCCTCATTCTGCCTGCCAAACCGGTACCTCCAAGGATTCGGCGTGAAGTTGGAGTCGAGGAACTCGACAATGTTAAGCCCCAGCGCCGTAGCCTCTAGCTCAATGGGCACTACCAGGAGCAGCGGGCCTCCTCCCAGCCCGAGGCGGTCTGTCGAGTTACTCTCTGTCTGCGCGAAAATCGCGTTTCGGGCCGCCGTCAACGCCGATGCCGAAAGCGCGGCCGAGCCAAGGTTCCCATGGTCCGCGTGGAAAATAGGCAGCCCGTCGATGCCGTAGGTCGCGTTGTTTGCCAGCAGCCCCCAGACCCGCTTCGCCAGCGTGCGCCAGGCGGCGCGCCCGAGCTGCTCGACGGCCCGCTGAACTACTCCAATGTCATCGTTAACCACAACGCGGCGGGTGAAGGCAACCACGCAGGCCTTCTGGTTTATGGAGTAGCTCAGCGCTTCGTCGTTTGAAGTGGTAGTCTGAAGGTCCGTGAAGGGCTCGTCCTCCGTCAGGTCTGGAATGTCTGGCATGTACTTCAGGCGCGTCCGCACGTTCGCCCGAAAGTCAGGTGGGGATGTGATGGAGCTTATGACGTCGCTCCATCTGTAACTTGTGGCAAAATCTTTGAGGAGCAGCCGGTTCATGGTGTTTGCCAGTGCCTGCTCGAAAGTGAGCAGCGCGGCCACCTGAATCACCCGCAAATTCCTTCCGAAGTAGCGGATGTCCGCATCCCCGCTGAACTCTATGTAGGCCTCGCTGAGGCTCGCAAAAGGCCTGTACCGGCTCTCCTCAGGGTACGGTAGTCCCTGAACTGCTCGCAGAAGCCCATGCTTCGTAGGTTCCAGCCTCGCGTTGTGCGTCAACCCGAACGTCTTGTCGAGCCGGGTCTGGCGCTCACTGTTTATTTCGATGAGGTTCTGCACCTCGCCGACTGTGACGTCCCTCGATCCCATCCCCTCCTCCTTTTTCCGCTCCCCCGTTGGCAGGGTCGCGGCGCTATACTACGCGATCGCCCCTTAACCCGCTCACCTTGCGGGCAGCGCCGGTAATGCGTCCACAGCCATCCTTGATTCGATCGGCCTCATCTCGGAGCCGATGGCCTCTCCTGTTTTCGCAGAAAAGTAGTGCCGTCTGCCGTCGATGCCAAGGTATGAGTTCACTTCGCCGCGCCTGGCGGGACCATGCATTACGAGTTCCGGCTTCATCTCGGATTCGTTCTTCACGGCCACGGTCTTCACCTCGATGGTGGCCTTAATTCCACGTTCCGGGTCCGCTCCTCTGACCACACGGGAGGACACCCCGATTAGAATGCGGTCAACGGTGACGAACCTCTTGCACTCCTCGACCGTTGGCTTCTCTGGGACCGGGATAAATTCGCGCGTTCTTGTATTCATTCACCACCTCCGCTGCGAGTGTCTTTAGAGTTTGTCGGAAGCTCATCGCTCCCTACTTTCCCAGCTTTCGAGGAGGGTGGCACCGGGAAAACATGGCGGAGCCTTGCCCGGATTAGCGGGATTTGTTGCTCCGTGGTCGGTCACGGAGAAGCAAGGAGGTTCCCCGTCCACCACTCCCCTCGAAAACCGAGATGAACGCATATTCACTCGCCCGCTGCTCCTGCTTGCAGTTGCGGCAAAGGCCGCGAGTCGTGGCAGGCTGGGGATGGCCGGGAAGCGGTTGACTCAAGATAGTCCATTAGGCTAGACAAAGGATACCTCACCGTATGCCATCCGAGTTTCAGGAAGCACGGCCCCTGCCCCTCATTCCTCCAGCTTTGCAGTGTCCACTTTGAAATACGCAGCAAGGCGGCAACCTCACCCGGCGTCAAGAACGCCTTGCGGCGGTTTCGTACAAAGTCGAGAGTGTTACCCGCCATGGTGTGCCTCAATTCTCCCTTCCTACCAACTGGAACTTGGCCGCAACCAGGCCCCGAATCTTGAGGACCGACCGCGGAAGGCCGTTCACAAATTGAGGACCGAACTTGCCCCGCGTTTCCCATCCCTCTACCATCAGTTCACCCACGCCCGGCGTGAGGCAGCCTCCTTGCCTTATCCCCGCCGCGCATCATCAACAGGCCGAGGGATGAACTTGGGCGGTGTATCGAATTGCAGATTGTTGCCGGTTTCAAGCACAACCACGCGGTTGACCTGCGGCCCCGGCTCCGGCATCCGCGCTGCCTCCTGGGGATTTCTCGGCAGACTTTCCTCGATTGTCTTTTCCATCGCACCTCCTGTGGTTCGCCCGCGAAAATTCCAATTCACGCAGCGGGCGCAGCGAAGCGAGCCACGCTTCAAAACGGATTCAGGCAACCGGAGTCCCAACCTCTCATTTAAAAGCGCCCGGACACGTTGCCTCATTCGGTTGCCCTCTTCGTTTGCCTTCGATGATTCAAACGGCGTGAAATCGTCGCCGGCGTCAAACCAAGATGACGAGATGCCTCAAGCTGAGTCCCAACCCTGGCGACGACAGCCATTATCCATCGGTCCAGAACCTCTGAGGCTGGCGTGTTGACAGGCAGCGCTAGAGTCATCATCTCGGCACGCAGCTCCGCCCTGGCGTTCGAGTACTTCATTGGTCGCCCACAAGCTCAAAATGGCTCACATAAAACCCACGAACCTTGACCGCCGACCGCGAAACGCCATTCACAAACTCAGGGCCGAATTTGCCCCGCGTTTCCCACAGGAGCGTTCGGGGTTTGGGTTGGGCCATCTTGCTACCTTGATGCAACGTTACGTAGCTTGCTTTTGCCTTCTGGCGCTCCCTGTGGCCTTTCCGGAAGCTCACCGGGAGAAGAGATTGCCGTTTGACCGGCCAGCGCCGATTACTATCCCTCTTGCGGTGCTCGGCGCTGAAGTAAATCTGGTTTTTCCGCTTCGGCTCGAATTCTTTCCGGCAAGGGCACATGCATCGCATCCTCGGCCTGCCCTGCTCTCAGCCATCTTCTAGGCCCCCTAACTTAAACGCTCCAGGTGCGCGGTGAAAAACGCGTCAATCGATTTCCTCTTGGAACAGCCGCCCATCCCCCGGCAAGTACGCGATGAGGCGACCGATGACGCGCCAATCCGGCGATAAGCGTATCTCCCGTGCCGCTTTCGCTTCCGCCTCCACGGGGCTCAAATCTCCCTCTGGCATCCAGTGATCGGCAATGACCCATCCGCCTGTCGATAGCATTCCAACAGGAATGAGTGAGAGGCCCCATTTGCCCTCCGATCCCGAGAGCCAGAGTCTACCCATTAGGACGCCTTTGTCCTTGTCGGGATTGTCCAGCAACTCGCCCTTCGGACCCCGCCTGAACGGGAGCTGGATGAGTACGACGCTGCCCGCGAGCGGACTGAGGTCCGGCTTGTCCCCATCATGGGTGTCTACCACCAGGGTGTCGCCTGGGCCAAACCAGTACAGCGGGCGTTTCGTAAAGCGGACGAAGTACGTTGTGGCAGGATTAGGAACCAACGCAGCGGGAAACACAAGCTCTCCCCCGCGCTGCCCAAGGCCGCCAGGAAGCGGCGAAAGCCGGACGATTTCGCCCTTTCGCGGGGGCGTAAAACTGCCTTTGAAGACTTTATTGGCGGCCAACAAAAGCGCCTGTGAGCCAACTCCCGCCAGCTTCCAAAAGAAGAGCGAGTCGTCAGGGTCGTGAGCTAGACTCCCGAGGCGAAAGTAGACATCAGCGGAGGGGGCGCGCTCCTTGTCGTTTCTCTCCCACGCAGACACTGCTCCTTGGGTCACCCCGAGCTCCTTTGCAAATTCGGCCTGGGTCTTCCCTCCGCGCAATTTGCTAATACGTCCGCCTATCGTGATTTTCTTCATTATCAGGCTCCCTTTGGTAACCATCTAGCCTGCATTTTCCACTTGACAGGCTATCGTAACTGTAATATTTTGATAATGTGAATGCAATGTCCGAAGAACAAGAAAATACGGACAGACCGCAAAGCGGGCTCGACGCGCTCCTTCGGCGATTGCTAACGCGTGCCATCCGTCAATGCCCTATGAGTCCCGAGCAGGTCTGCGATGAACTCGGAAAACGCGTTGGCCGCGTCGTCTCGCCAAACATGCTACAGAATTGGCGGGCGAACAGCAAGCACCTATGGCGGCTTCCCGCAGACTGCATAGCGCCGCTTTCTGAGATTCTCGGGTGCGACATGATCCCCCGCGTTGTCCTACCCAAACACATGAGGGCTCGTCTTGCGGTTGGAGAGGCAATAGTCCGACACCCGCAACTCCTTGAAAAAGGGCAAGTGGCTAAACTTCTGAGGGGGGAAGGACGGAAATGCCAGCGAGTGGCACAGACGCCGAAACAAACTCGGAAGGCGTAACAATGGACGCTGCTCGACATCTCGGAATGATGGAGGTTGCCCGCTTTGCGGGCAAGTCCGCCAGGGCTATCCAGCGCAAGTTGGAGCGCAAGCGGGTTGTCCTGCCAGTTGACCCCGAGGACGGCCGCAGAAAGCTAGTTCCCGTTTCGGTAGTTTCAGAACTGTTCCCGAAGGCGTACCAGGCATGGGTGAGGGCCGACGCTTGCGCCGCACTTCGGGAGCTGACAGGGCAGGCACAGGACGCCGCGCGTGATGGAGAAAGCCCCAATCAGCCGTCCCTGCCGTTCGCCGCGCCCTCGCAGACCGAGCGCGCGATGCTCAAGGCGGCTCCACCTACCGTCCCGAGCCGCCACCAGCCCTATATTGACCTGTGGGCGATGATCGTCGGCGATTGCACCAACGGCACTTGGCGAAAATACCTAGGCCAGTGCTTGGGAGGAGTCGCAATTCAGAGCCGCCAGGATTTCATCCGCGCTCAAGCGAAAATCCACGGTCTAGGCGTTTCGACCATTCACCAAAAGCTAAAGGTGTTGAAAGAGGTTAATCACAATCCTGACATTCCAGCAGACCAGAAGATGGCGGCATTTTGGAACCGCATCCGTCCCAAGAATCGCCCCGGCCGGAGTGGGTGTTCCTTCTTCAGTGACGATGAAAATGCATGGATGCGCGAGAAGCTGCTGAGCCTCTACCTCACCGAAGCCAAGCATTCCCTGAAGCACGCCTACAGGCTCCTACTTGCTGAAATTGATGCCAAGCAGCGGGCATGGGGAGCGGCGCACGTCTACCAAAGGCCCTCAGTCCACCAGTGCCGTACAGTCCTTAAAGACGTGGATTCTCCAACCTTGGTATTCGCCCGCGAAGGCGAAGAGGCTTACAGGAATCGCTGTGAAGTGAGCCTATCGCGCAACCCTGACAGTCTCCGGGCCGATGATCTGTGGGCGACAGACCAGCGCGTTTCGAACGTGATTTTGCAGGATGCCGGACACCAACTTGGGCGAATCTGGAAAGTCAACGATATTGACGTGGCCTCTTTCCGGTGGCTCGGCTATGCCTTCGGGCCGGTGCTCGATTCCGATATGGTGATGACAGCGCACACGCGCGCGATTGCCAAGGACGGCCATCTGCCGGGAGCCATCCACCATGACCAAGGGCTGGAATTCAGGTGTACGGCATTCAATGGGAGCTTTCGAGCTATCTCCCGGCAGGCGCTCTATCGTGAGGCGACCGGCTTTTGGGAACGCGTGGGAGTCACGCCGGTAGGAGCCATCGGAGGCAATCCCCAAAGCAAAACCATTGAGCGCTGGCACGCCGAAGTAGATAAGTTCGACAAGCGGTTTCTCACTTGGTGCGGTGGTAATACTGACGAACGTCCCGAAGAGCTCAGTGCCATCATCACGCAGCACAAAGCCTATTGGTTCCACGGGGAGGGGAAGGACCCCGGAATTCCGACCATCGAAGAGTACATCGTGCAGTTCGTGGACTGGTGCGAAAAGGAATGGAACGCCAGGCATCACGGCAAGGGGAAGTACCTACGCGGGATGACTCCCGATCAAGCCTACTACGCCAAGCGGAGGCCGGAAGGGTTCCGTTTGATCTCCCTGGAAGAGCTTGAAGAAAAAACCGCCGAACACCGCATAGTTACAGTGCGGCGCGGCGGCCAGGTCAACCTGACGTTCTGGGGCGTCCAAGTTGAATATATCGCCCCTGAGCTTTTCCAGTTTGCGGGCGCCCAACCGCCCGTGGAAGTCGAGGTTATTATCAGTCGGCGCGATTTCGGCGCGGTTACTGTTTTGTATCCGGTTACGGGCGGTCAGGAATCGTGCATCGCAGAAGTCAAGAGTCAAATGGACTGGCTGCCCAAGGGCGAAGAGGCCCGCGAGAAGTTGCGTGCTGCCATGCGGGTAAAGAATCACGCCAAGCGCGCTGTGAGGGAAGGAATCAAGGCACGCCAGCAGTTGGCCGATGCTGATAACCCTGTGGCCTTACTGGAACTCCAGCAGGGATTACCGCCCACCGAGAAGCTGGCCGGACAGAAGACCTTTGGAACGCCCACACAGCAGCAGCCGCCCCTTGGCCATCCTGAAATCGGCAGCGTTGAGTGGATGGCCACCCGTCGCAACCGGACGGCGAGCGCGGTGGCCGATAGGTTCATGGAAGAGGAGCAGTGACCATGGAAATCACTCGTGAGCAAGTGCGCAAAGACCTGCGGGTTTACATGAACAGAACCGGCGTGGACCTGCACCGGATTGCCGACCAGACAGGCTTTAGGCACCGCACGCTGATTCAGTTTGCGAGCGAGGCGCGCTATGGCGCGGGCGATGGAAACATGACAGCCGCAGCGCTCAAGGGCTTCATGGACGCTCATCCGTGGGAGCCGCCCGAGTTGCCCGGCCATCTCTACGAGACGGCGGCAACGCGCGAGATGGATGCCTTGCTCGCCTACTGCTGCAAGGGCCGATGGGGAACGCTTTACGGCCCAGCAGGTAGCCAGAAAAGCTTTTGGGGCGAATACCGCGCGGCGGAGGCAGCGCACGAGCCCGAGCCGGGGCTGCTCTGGATTCCCATTGCGGGACGCACTACGCCTGCCGCCATGCTGCGAAAACTCTCCATGGCGATAGGCGCGCCCTACGCTCAGGCTTCCGATGCCATCCGGCAGAACATTATCTGTGCGGTTAAGGCGCGCCGCACGCCCCTGGTTCTATTGCTCGATGAAATGGATCTTCTCGAGAAAGACATTGACACGCTCGAAACCGTGCGGCGGCTCGGCGATTTGCTGCGTGGTAAGCTGGGCCTGATTGTGGCAGGCAACGAACAAATCATCTACCTCTTCAAAGAGCGCCAGGGCAGATATTTCGAGCAGTGGAGGAGCCGGATCGAGCAGCGGGAGTTGCATGTGATGGGGCCAACGCGCGAGGAAGCACGCGGTATGGTGATGGCGGAACTAGGAGAGGCTAAAGAAGCCCAAGTTAACGGGCTGCTCGATGACTGCACGGTGAAGGCTCCGCTGAGCGGAAAGAAGTACATCAGCGCCCGGCGCATGTTTTTCGCCATCGAAAACATTCGCGATTTACGCGAGAAGCGCAGAGCGAATTGAAGCGAGAGGCGACCGCTATTTTGATTTGATTTCCGTTTTTGTAAGCAGGACTGGGGGCGGCACAGACCGACCCCCCGTCCCTATCTCCAAAGGAGGAGAATCTCCCATGAAGAATAAACCAAGAGTACCAGAAAGGCAGTTGCCTGACCAAGGCATGCCGCTGCCCGATCCACCGCTCATTCCTGTAGACGTTCCGACCCAGCCATCCGCAGTGGTCACAGAGCTAGAATTCGTGGCTTTGATGAACGCCCACCACACATACCAGGTTGCCCGCGCCGACTTCGAAAGGAAGCGTGCGGCTGTAACGCTTAAGCTGCTTCTTTGTGCCACGCTCGAATCCAACTCCTATACAGTCGAACTAAACCAGCAGGGGGGCTTGATCGTTACCGACTATGGCAGCATCCCGGCAGAGCGTACAGTCATCGGTGAGGGTGACTCACGCGCTGCTCTTATCAGGTAGGCCAGCATCTTCACCTGCTGGTGGGGCGGGATCGGCCCGCCCCGCTCTTTTCACATCCCTTTCCCATATACCGTTTCGGCATCCATTGTCTGTGCTATTTCGTGCGGTGCTTTCACATGCCCGTTCCGCATGCCCTTTCCCATGCACCGTTTCGGCATCCATTATGTATGCTCTTTCGCGTGCTGTTCTCGCATGCACTTACTGGACTCTCCAAAATCGTGTCGCCTAATTGTCGCCGATTTTTTTGCTAAATTCTAGCCTGTCACCGAATTATCTCTTTCACGTTCAACGAGTTAGCTTAATAACGATGCCTTGTCGCCGATTCCACCCAAGATTCCCTGCGGTTTCTCCTGTAAGTCGTTGATTCTACGTGAGGGCTTAAAATAAAATCGGCGACAATCGCCCGCTTTTCTAGACTATTCACCCCGCTCCGCGCCCGCCCAGCCCCGCCCCCCGCGTATAACTCCTTTGTTCCTAGACAATTTCTTGCCTCATCCGACGCCATCCAATGCCCTCCAATTCTAGACTCTTCCCCTCTCTCATACCAGGCGGGTTCCTGTCGCGGCAAAGTGATAATGTCCTGTTTCAGCAAAGTAGAAATGTCCTGTTGAACTCCGTCAAACTTGACGGATGCGAAAACAGGAGATGCTCATGTTGAGTGGGAAAGAGCGGGACCGGTTGAAGGTGTTGCATGAAGTGCAGGGGGGACATTTAACGCAAGGGGAGGCAGCGGGGCAGTTAGGGATCAGCGATCGCGAGGTGCGAAGATTGCTGGCGCGGATCGAGGAGGAGGGCGATCGGGGAGTGGTGCATCGGCTGCGGGGAAAGGCGTCCAACCGGCGTTTGCCGGAGAGTCTGCGCACCCGAGTGTTGAAGCTGGTAAAGTGGAAGTACCGCGACTTTGGCCCCACGCTGGCCTGTGAATACTTGGCTAAAAACGATGCGGTGGAGCTGAGCAAGGAAACGCTGCGGCAGTGGATGATGGCTGCCGGGTTGCGGCGGGGGAAGCGGCGGCAGGTTGAGGAGGTGCACGTGTGGCGGTCGCGCCGGAGTTGTCGGGGAGAGTTGGTGCAATGGGACACCTCGGTGCACGACTGGCTGGAAGGGCGGGGGCCGCGGCTGTACCTGGTGGCGATGATCGATGACGCCACCAGCCAGGCCTATGCACGTTTTGTGGAGCAGGACAACACGGAGGAGAATCTGCGCGTGCTGTGGGGGTACCTAGAGCGTTGGGGGCGGCCGGTGGAGTTTTACACCGACAAGAGCAGCCTGTTTACGGTGAACCGGCCGGCGGTGGAAGCGGCGGATGAAGCAGTGAAGGAAGGGTGGACGCAGATCGGGCGCGCCTTACGGGAACTGGGGATTGGCTGGATCGCGGCGCACTCGCCGCAGGCCAAGGGTCGTATCGAACGCTTCTTCGGCACGGCCCAGGACCGGTTGGTGAAAGGGCTGCGCTTAGCCGGGGCGGACAGTCTGGAAGCGGCGCAGAGCTACCTGGAGGAAGAATACTTGCCGCAGTGGAATCAGACCTTCACGGTGTTGCCGGCGGGCACCACCGATGCGCATCGACCCCTGCGCGCTGAGCATGAGCTGGCGGCGATCTTGAGTCAGGTGGAAGAACGGATCGTGACCTCCGACTATACGATCCGCTACCAGGGGAAGATCTATCAGATCGCGCGCGGCGATATCCGCCCCGGATTGCGGGGTGGTCGAGTGCGGGTGGAGCAGCGGCTCGAAGGGTGCATGGCCGTCAAGTTTCACCAGTACAGCTTAACTGTGGCGGAGTGCCAGCCTCGACCGAAAACGCCCCCACCCCCGAAACCCGTAAGCGCGCCGAGGCCTCGCCCCAAGGTCGCCCACAACTGGATGAAAGATTTCCATCTGCACAAGAGTCCTCCCTTGGGAGTGATTCTGCCGCGCGCGATACGGGGTGGGTCGCCGACGTTTTTTGGCGGCTAACCTCCGTCGCCCTACGGGCTCCTCCGGCTAGCCGCCAGAAAACGAAAAGCGGACGTTTCTACTTTGCTGAGATTAGGACATTTCTACTTTGCCTTGACAGTTCCAGGCGGGTTCCAGGCGGGTTTTTCCAGCTTAGTCTCCCGTCTCGGCGGCCCCCGGAAAACAGTGTTGAGAGGGCAGTAAGCAGAAAGCGGAGGAGCAGGTGTCTGGCACCAGGTTTCAGGCGTCAGGGGACAGCCGGACGCCCATGTCACAACTGAAGAAGATTACTCGTAGCACGCCGGACCGCCCCCCCTTTCTTCTGACTTCTGCTTGTAAGACCTGTCGTTCGGGTCCGCGGCTCCTCTTGGGCATTCTTCAACAAACCTGTAATCCCTCAGTCTTGGGTGGTGTAGCGCCGCCCTTTAGAGCCTGCCCTGAGCGCAGCGAAGGGGCGGCACGTGCCGGTCCCGCCGACGCGGGACCGGCGCTACGTGTGTTGCCACCCGAGACTGAGGGATTACAAAGACCTGCTCCCACGCAGGGGCAACGCCGAACACCCCGTCGAGGCGGACTCCCTGTCTCTTGACATCACCAAAATGATAGGCTAGTATACTAAGTAGGGTCGTGGAAGAAACAGGATTCAAGAGTCAGGATTCGGGATTCAGGAGGTGGAAGAGCAGGGACAGGTGATAAGCGCAATTGTGAATGGTGAATGGTGAATTGCTTTCTTCCTTTTCGCCACCGCCGACTGCCTTCTGCTCACTGTCGACTGCCTACTGCATTTGAGGGAGGCGGGATACGGAGGGATCTTCGTAGGCATGGCAGCTCTGGACAAGATGTCACCGCCAATAGGGAAAGAGAAAACGAGTAACTTTAAAAAGCGAGGGAACGACGCGGGAACATTGTTGAAAACAAAGGACCGGACTTGAGGACCGCCGAGTGAAGCGGGAATGTTATAGAAAACAAAGGTAGTTACGCGTTGAAAGCGGGAATGTTGTTGAAAAGACAGGGGTTGATAGCTGGAGAATTCTGAATGGTGAATAGTGAATAGTGAATTGTGAGTTATGGGTTGCACACCGCCTACTGCCAAGTGGCTACTGCCTACTGCCTCCTGCTTACTCTTGAGGCGGGTGGCAGTCAGGGCAATTCACAATTCAAAGCTCGAGATTGCCAACTGACCACGGACAACGGACGACTGACAACTGACGGCGGCCGCCCTATGTGCGTTATAATACGTAGCCCGATTGGAAATCATCAATGGCAGACGGCAGCAAAGTTGAGGGTCAGGAACGATGAGCTATATCGTGACACCGTTTGAGGTCACCTCGAAAGGCTTGGAAGCGCCGGTCAGAGTTCATTTTGTTCACCTTTACTCAGCCATCGCCACGCGGCATAGCGACACTATGGACGCGGTTTTCTTGGTGGGCGGCCAGAAGGTGACCGTCGCCATTTCCTGCGCGACACTCGCCGAATTGCAAGAACGCGATCGCAAGAATCTTACCGACCAACAACTGGCGGATATTGCCGCTCTGCATCTGCGTCGAACGCTCGAGCACGGGTACGCGGCTACAGAGGCGGAGCTTTTCCTGAGCGGTGAAGAATTCCGGGCCTTGGGTCGCGAACTCGGGTGTCTGTGAGTAGGTGTCAGGACCAGGATTCAGGAGTCAGGATTCAGGAGTCAGGAGACAGAAGGTGGGCAGTAGACAGAAGGCAACAGGCAGTAGGGAGAAAAACAATTCTAGATTCCAAATTCCTTCAGCCCCGACTTGCTGGCCAAGTGCTTTAACTGACCACTGACGACTGACCACTGACAACGCACCACTGACCCGCCGTGGCGGAAGGAGCGAACGTATGTGTGGCATTGTAGCTTATACGGGCAAGCAATCCGCCCGGGAAGTTCTGATTGATGGTCTAAAGCGCCTGGAGTACCGCGGTTACGATTCCGCTGGCATCGCCATCCTCAACAGCCCACCTTACTGGGTGCGCACGGTGGGGAAGGTAGCTGCGCTCGAGCAGCGCGTCTGGCAGGACGCTCCCGAGGGCGTGGTGGGAATCGCGCACACGCGCTGGGCGACGCACGGCAAGCCCTCAGAAAGCAACGCCCACCCCCACATCGATTGCACGGGCAAGATCTACCTGGCACACAACGGCATCATTGAGAATTACCTGCTGCTCAAAAAGCGACTCGCGGCCGCGGGACACGTCTTCCGCTCGGAGACCGATACGGAGGTTCTGGCCCACTTGATTGAGAGCCTTTATCAGGGGAACCTGGAGGCGGCCGTCCGGAAGGCACTCTTGCAGGTCCAGGGCACATTCGGTTTGGCGGTGCTGCACGCAGCCCACCCGGGGCAGATTATTGTGGCGCGTCGAGGAAGTCCTATTGTCCTGGGAGTGGGTGAAAACGAATCCTTCGCTGCCTCCGATGCTTCCGCGTTGGCACGGCACACGGACCAGGTTGTGTACCTCGAGGACAACGAAATGGCGCGGCTGGAGCCAGGCCGGTTTTCAATTACGACCCTCGAGAACCGCGCGGTGAACCGGGAAGCAACCACGCTGGAGGTGGGCCCGGAAGCGATGGAGCGTGGGAGTTATCCGCATTTCATGCTCAAGGAGATTTTCGAGCAGCCCGAGGCGGTCGAGAACGCGTTGCGGGGACGGGTGAATCACGCGGAGGGAGTAGCCAAGCTGGGCGGGTTGGAGTCTGTGCAGGAGCGACTTCAACAGGCTCGCCATCTCATCATTGTCAGTTGCGGCACCAGCTACTATGCCGGCCTGTTTGCGCGCTACGCCTTCGAAACTCTCACCGGTTTGACGGTCGAAACGGAGTTGGCTTCGGAATTCCGCTATCGCAAACTGAACTTGCGGCAGAACACCGTGGTGCTAGCCATCAGCCAGTCAGGAGAAACCGCAGACACGCTCGCCGCTCTCCGCGAGGCCAAGCGCAAGGGGGCATTGGTCCTCGGACTGGTGAATGTGGTCGGCAGCACCATCGCCCGCGAGACCCACGCCGGCGTTTACTCGCATGCGGGCATCGAGGTGGGGGTGGCTTCCACCAAGTCTTTCGTTTCGCAGCTCACCATACTCACCCTGATGGCGATTTTGATGGGACGAAGCCGGGACCTTTCTTATGAGGAAGGAGCCACGGTGCTGCGGGGGCTGGAAAAGCTTCCTGACCAGATTCGAGAAACCTTGCAGGAATCCGAGCGCATCCGGGAGTTGGCGCAGAAATACTGCGGCTTCTCTCACTTCCTTTACATCGGCAGGAAATACCAATACCCGATTGCGCTCGAAGGCGCCTTGAAGCTCAAAGAAATCGCTTACATCCACGCGGAGGGTTACGCGGCAGGTGAGATGAAGCATGGTCCCATCGCGCTCATCGATCCTGCCTTCCCGACCATGGCGATTGCCCCGGAAGATGGCTCTTACGAGAAGGTCATCTCCAACATGCAGGAGATTCGCGCCCGCGAAGGCCGCATTGTCGCCGTGACCACCACCGGCAATGCCAAGCTCGGCTCCCTGGTGGATGACTTTATCGAGGTTCCCCGGAACCACGATCTTCTGATGCCGGTCCTCACCGTCGTTCCCTTGCAGCTTTTTGCCTATCACTGCGCGGTGCTGCGCGGCTGCGACATTGACAAGCCCAGGAACCTGGCAAAGAGCGTTACGGTCGAATAGACCTGCGAGAGGCGGCGCGCGGCCTGCCCTCAGGTAATTCATTATATCTATATTATTCACTAACGTTATAGTTTATAAGGAAGACCGGCCCAGGACAAACTCCAAGTTTCGCAGAATTCGATCCACGTGCGAGCCGTGCCAGTAGACGTGGCCGCAGCCGGTGCAGCGGTAGAAGTCCTCGTAGAGTTGGAAGATCTTAGCCTCGACGAGCGCT
>Ga0208688_1000440_pt1 | contig 23914 bp, 29 predicted proteins | sample June2015DPH_6_15_FD_184696 | JGI IMG/M metagenome (GOLD analysis project Ga0208688, IMG submission 184696) | Peatland microbial communities from SPRUCE experiment site at the Marcell Experimental Forest, Minnesota, USA - June2015DPH_6_150... | ecosystem: Environmental > Terrestrial > Soil >... | reverse complement strand
ACGATCCCCCAGGCGAGGATGCTCCAAAGAAAGCTCAGGGTCTCAAATTTTCCCGAAGATCACTGACCGACCAGATAATGCCGGGTCGTACCAAGGAGGTGCAATATGAAGCGTAATCCTTCGCCTGCGGGTAGAACGGAGAGGTGCGCACGTGGGTCATCCCGGAGATGCGAATGAACTCCTTGAAGTCCCGGGCGATAAATTGCGGCCCGTTGTCCGAGATGATCCTGGGTTTCGCCTCCGGGTACTTCTCCTTGGCTCGTTCCAGAATCATTTCGATCTCCGCTTCCTTCATCGATTCCCGCAGATCCCAATGCACAATCGACCGGCTATATCCATCCAACACGCTGCACAGGTAGTAGAACGTGCCTGACAGGTTGATGTAGGAAACATCGATATGCCAGTGCTGGTGCGGCTGCGGTGGTTGCTCGAACCCCGTCCCTTTCCGAGAGGGCTTGCCCTTCCATCGCGATAGTAGTCCTGCCTGCCGCAACACTCGCCATACGCTCGCCGGACTCACCGCTACCACCTCCGCATCCAGCATCATGAACGTCAACCGCCGATACCCTTCCAGCGGATTCTTCAGATGGAAGCCCATGATGGCTTCCTTCTCCCACGGCTCCAGCCAGAAATCGCGGGGAATCCAACCGTTGTGCTCATTCACTCGCCCGTAGCGCTGGCGCCAGTCGTAGAACTTGCTGGCCGCAATGCCCAGCCACTGCGGAAATCGCCCGACGCTGATCTCGGTCCTCTCCGACCAACGTCGGACAAAATCCACCACTTCATCCCGCACATCATGCGGCACCCAGCTCTTGGTCAAAGCTCCCCAAGACTTTTTCTTAGCGCGATGTGCTCGGCCATCAGTTCGGCCAGGACTTCGTCCTTGGTCTGGACCTTCTTCTCCAAGAACTCGATCCGCTTCTGCTTCTCCTCGACCTGACGGGCAGGACGTTCCTTCGCCTGGAAGGCAGAAGCTCCGTTCTCAAAGAACTCTTTCTGCCAGCGATAAAACACGGTGGGTTGCAGCCCCAGTTCCTCACACAGATCGGAAACCGGAACCTTGTCTAAGAGGTGTCGCCTCAGGATGGCTACTTTCTCTTCTGCTGTGTAGTGCGTGCGCTCTTTTTTCATACGTTCTCTCCGTTATCTTAACGAAGGAACGCTTTCTCCAGTTCCAGCTGAGGCAGGACAAACCCTGGTTCTGCATCCCTGCATCATTACTCCATGGGGGGAAAAGTGAGGCCTTGAATCGCGTCTACTCTGGTATCTTGACTAGGCCGCATCGTTTGTGTGGGCTTTCCTCTCAGAGTTCGTTTTTGTAGACGATCCATCAATCGCGCATCTTCCTCGATCAGCTCTGGGCTTCTTTGTCTCCCACCACTTTGGATTTCAAGTAGCCTTTGCATCAACTCCGCGAAGTTTTCCATAATCTCCTTCAAGGCCGGCAGGGCTGGTTGGTTGGCAGAAATGATAGGTGGCAGCCAAGGCAGAAAGCTGGTCAAAAGTGGACAGTTTTATGGCGTTCCCTGACGCAAGGTCTTTCCCCATTCCCTGCTCTAAGTCCGGTCCACCACTACTGGAGAAGACGAGCCTGACGAGTCTTTCGCCCACGAGGGAATCAGATTAACTGATTGACTGAGCTTTGGCGTGTGGAGAGGATGTGGTTCCGGAGCATCGCACCGAAAATCAAAGATTCCGACCAAACGCTTTCACCTATCCGCTCTGAGATAGCCCCGAGGGTGTACGATTCTCCTGTCCTTGTGGGGAGTGACTGGGTAAACGGCCTTATCGTTAGCGAAAACTGTCGGGCAACTCGGGAATCGATGCACATCTTTGTCGGGGCCGTGACGCAGATAGAAAGGTACATCGTCCTCGCATTTTGTTTTCGGGATTGGCGCACTGGCAACTGACTGCCATGGGTTAGGAGGCTTGATGAAATTTTCCGACACGATTGGATTGGTTCTGAAGAGCAAAGACGAGAACAGAGTCCTATCGATTGCGCCCGATCAGTCGGTCTACGAAGCGATCGAGAAGATGGCCGAGCACGGTATAGGCGCATTGCTGGTCATTTTGAACCATCGACTGGTCGGTATCCTATCGGAGCGAGACTACGCCCGCAAAGTAATCCTTATGGGCCATTCTTCAAGAGAAACCCAGGTCCGCCAGATCATGACCAGTCCGGTTGTCTTCGTGAGTCCGCAGCACACCGTAGATGAGTGCATGGCCATTATGACCAAACACCATTTTCGCCATCTTCCGGTATTGCAGGATGACACTCCGGTGGGGGTGGTCTCAATTGGCGACTTGGTGAAGTGGGTGATCTCCGGTCAGGCGCAAACCATTCAGGCCCTGGAGGGCTACATTACAGGAGCGTATCCCGGGTAGCTTTCGCAATCAGATCCCAACCTCCAAGGTTCTTTTTCTCTACGATTGTCCATAACCGCGATGCTGGCCATTAATTCCGCTCGGACACGAGGCCGGGTGGGTACTCCGGCAGCCCGTGGCACAATGTCCAGTATTTCGTGGGCTCCACCCGCGATTGACTCAAAATTCGGTCGACTGGTTGCCGTGAACGAACTTCTCGCCGGCTTCCTTGGATTCAGGACTTGCCGGTTTGACACCCCCTCTGCGACGTTCCTATACTTCTCCACGCCACGACTGCCCGTCCGGGGAGGACTACTATGTTGAAACGTGCGCTGGTTGTTTTCCTGATTGCTGCCTCCGCAACTATCGGCTTTGCGCAAGAACCTTGGAAAATTCATCAACCCAAGCTCACTCCGCAAAAGAGCGGCACTACACAGCTGCTGATTGCTGTCAGCCCGGTGAACTCCCGTGTGGTCTGGGCGGCCGGAACTGGCGGTACATATGTGGTCACGACTGACGGCGGAGAGACCTGGAAAGCCGGTGTCGTGCCCGGAGCCAAAACCCTGCAATTCCGCGATGTGCACGGCGTAAGCGATAAGGTCGCCTATTTAATGTCCATCGGAAATAACACTACAGATTTTCGTATCTACAAAACCGTCGACGGTGGCGCGACCTGGACGATACAGTTCAAGAATGAGACGGTGAACGCATTCTATGATTGTTTCGCGTTCTGGACCCCGAAGCGGGGCATCACACACAGCGATTCGGTGAACGGAGTATTTCCCGATATTCGCACCACCGATGGAATGACCTGGCACTCAATCGCCGCCAATATGCCGCCCGCGTTGCCGGGGGAAGCCTCGTTTGCGGCGAGTGGAACCTGTATCACTACCCAGGGAGAAAGAAACGCCTGGATTGCTACCGGCGGCTCAACAACTGCAAGGATCTTAGCCACCAGAGATGGAGGCGACACCTGGAACGCCTATGACACTCCGCTCGTGAGCTCGGCCAGCGCGGGCGCGATTTCCGTGGCCTTCCGCGATCCCTGGAATGGCATTGTGGGTGGCGGCGACTTGTCTACAAACAGTTCCGCCGACGCGGCAAGGTCGAACGATGGTGGGCAAACGTGGACTCTTACGAACAAGCCGCCCGTGGCCGGAGCCATCTTCTGCCTGGCCTACGTGCGCGGCGATCGCCATGGTGATGGTGAAGAAGCCGACCACCAACACGACCAGACCGTTGTGGTCACTGCCGAGACGGAGCCGAACTTCGACACAGGATCAGCGGCTTGGACTCCCGACGAAGGACACACTTGGTTCAAATTGCCCGACGTGAGCGGCTACTGGGCGGTGGCTTTTGCTAATCCGAAAGCTGGATGGTTCGTGGGCAATGGAGGTCAAATCCTGAAGATCAGCTTCTAGCACAGTCTGGCGACATAGTGGAGCGCGCCTGCTGCCCCATCCCGTTTCCCGGGAGGGGTTCGGCAGCCCAGTTATTAACCCCGTTACCGTTGGACCTTGTCGGCGACAAATAACGGCCGTGGACGTTCAGGTCATCCAAGCCAGTGGATATGAACCTTGGTCGCTTCGTCGCCAAACAGCAGAACTGCCACTTCAGCTTCCGACTCGGCATCCGCGACTTGTGGAGATATGGATTCCCGAAGGGCCTATTCTGGTTTTTCCAGAGAAATTACCTGACTTATCGGAATGGCTAAGGTGGGTTTGTCTGGACTTTTCGCACCACCTACTCGCAGGGTTGCCGTCCCTTGAAATTCTTTCAGGAATACATAAAATCCGTCTCTTCCCATGATTTTTACGTGATCTCCCTGTTTCATAGTCGGCTCGTTCGGCCGCTGACACGACGCAGACAAGAGAAATGCAATGCCACAGCATGCCGGTTCATTACCGCTGCGACTTGGCAGCGGTTGCCACTCGTGCTTTTGAAATCCACTGTGTTGACACTAGGCTCGCAGAAAGGCCATTTGAATGCGGTGCCGTCGTTCATCGGTTTGGCTGTGTAATATCTCATGTAGTCCTTTCATCGGTACGGGTTTAGGGCAATACGTGTGCAACATTAGAGCAGGAAACGCTAGCGCCCAGGTACGGGCGTTTGCTCAAAGCCAGTCTCTGAAACTTGCGAATTTGGCTCCAATTTTGGCCGATCGGTCCAGCCTGGTTGCCGGGTAAACCTTCTTAAGACACGGTTGGTGAAGTCTCATCCGACCGTCACCATCCCATTTGACGACCGCGTCATCCTCGCGCGCTCGACTGTGCCGAATTCTCCAGTCGGCTTTCCGAAGTTGTCCCAGCCCTGGACGCGATCTCCGGGATTCAATTATCGGGTCTGTCCGCTCAGGCTGCTCTACCGACCGCAATGCAATGTGCAGTTGACGCACTTACTTCAAAAGTCTCCAGCATTGCAGGAGACTCCAAAAGTGGCCTCAACATGTCGCTGATCGTGTAATAGTGCTGGCGGTTATATTTCTCGGCATCTTCTTGCGAGGTCCAGAAACTGATGCACACCAACCTATCGGGGTCTGTGTTGTCGGCAAGCGTGAGAAAGTCGACAAAGCCCACCTGCTGTTGCAGAATTGGTAGCACATTGTTGTTTAACTTGTTGCCGACCAGCTCACTTCGGCCAGCTTTCGATTGGCATACCACAACACTGGCAAACATAGAGGTGGCTCCTTCTTCCTATAGTTTTTCGAGATATGACCTAACTTTGGGTACAGCTTCGTCGAACGCCTCTTCGTAACGTCTGGGGATCTGCATCGGAAGGAAATTCCAGCAGACCACCAGACACTGGAAGCCCCTAGGGGAGGCCAACGTGTGCGACGGTGCCTCTTGAACGCGAGCGGCTGACGTCGCCCGAATCCACTGACCCGCCCCGCGACGGATTCGTGCAGTCCTCGGTCTCCCCCACCGCGTTTGTTGCTATCAAGCCTCGCATGTACGTGTCCATCTCCGAATAGTAGCTAAATCATAGAAAACACGAGGTGGGGATCTCAGCGACAGAGTGTCGACACTGTCGACAATGGCCGATTCGACAAAGTCGACGCTGGGGCATCAAGCTTCCAGGTCAACCTTTTCTATGGCTTAGCTGTTCTGGCAGATGGCGCAAGACATGCAAGGTACTAGAAGGTACTGGATGGTAAAAGCGAAGCGGGGCAACGGCTGACTAGTGCGATCTTCCGAGGTGACTCTTCTCAGGAGCTTAGGTCAGTCCAGGTGCACTCCTCCGCTCACGTTTTGGACGCGCCGTCTGTCACGCTTACTCCCTCCCTTGGGGTGTGACATCGAGCGCGAAAAGCTATGGAACTCTCAGTCCAAAATTGCTTAGATAACGTGGGCATTTCACTCCTTAGTGAGTGGGATGTATTGATTTTCGTACACCGTCACGGAGCTAGTCTCACTAGTGCCGACCAGATCGCACGGCTTATTGGCTATGAAAGCAGGGTAGTTAGTGACGTGCTTGATCGACTGGAACGCGCGAAGCTCATCGAACGCTCGCGGCCTTCTCAGGGAATACATTTTTACCGAATCCTAGCTTCGATGGATGCCGGACAGTGGCGCTGCCTTCGCCAGCTTATCAGCCTGACGGAAAGTCGTGCCGGACGACTGCAAGTGGCAGAACGACTGAGGACTCTCTGGTCGGACTCGGGACGGGAAGAACAAGCGAGCTAAGTCCAGAAAGCGAAGAGAAGCGGCTATGTCTGAAGACGGTTTGATTAAGACTGGCATCAGGGGCCTTGATCCCATCCTACTGGGCGGGATCCCGAGGACCAATGTGATCCTGGTGCAGGGTGTGGCCGGAAGCGGAAAGACTTTGCTAGGCTCGGAGTTTATCTATCGTGGGATCACCCAGCATAACGAGCCTGGGCTGATCGTGGTGTTTGAGACAAACCCGGACAAACTCATCCGAGACGCTGCGGGATTCGGCTGGAATCTGGGCGAACTGCAGCACCAGAAGAAGCTACAAATCATCTTTACCAGTCCGCATGTGTTCGATCAGGAATTGCGTTCGCCGGACAGCCTGCTGCTCGAAACTGCCAGCGCAATGGGCGCGCAGAGGATTTTTGTAGACGGCGTCGGGTTGTTAAACACCAATCTAGTCGACAGCAAATCCATACACCGCACGTATCGCGAATTGTTACAGCAACTGATCGAGTCGTTGAACCGGGAGAATCTTAGTGCCATGTTTTCTCTCGAGCTTGGCAACGCGCGCGATTCGATTGCAACGGCGGAAACGACCGATTTTCTCGCCGATACGGTCATCCAGTTAGGCCGCGAACGGCATGGTCGGCGCATACAGCGTAGCTTGGAGATCTTGAAGAGCCGGGGCCAGGATTATGAGGCTGGTGAACACACCATGCACATCACGGGGGGCCGAGGCGTGGAGATTTTCCGTCGCGTTCAAGCGCCTCTCCCAGCTAAATCAAAGCAGCCCACATCCAGCACCATGAGGTCAGTCATCGGGGTTGATGCTGTCGACACTCTGATTGGCGGCGGCATTTTTGACGGGTCGACCACGATGGTCGTTGGGGTTTCGGGGGTGGGAAAGACTGTGCTGGGCACGCAGATTCTGCGGGAAGGATCTCTGAGACAGAAAACGAGGGGTTTACTCATTTCCTTGGATGAGCACCCAGCGCAAATTATTCGTAATGCTCAGACGCTGGGGCTGAACCTGGAAGAACAGGTGGCCGACGGAACGATCCAAATTCTGTTCGAGAGCCCTCAAGAATTGGACATTGATTCACACTATGCCCGCATTGTGCAGCTTGTCGAGGACCATGACATACAACGGATGGTGATTGACGGGATGACAAGTTATAGCACTGCCATCGGAGAAATCGGAGTGTACCGCGATTTCTTCCACGCCATCGTGGCCTACAGTAAGCAGCGCTTGATGACGACCTTCTTCAATTATGAGAATCCAGAATTCCTCGGGATCTCATCTTACATGCCGGACTTTCCGCTCAGCTCCATCGTGGATAATCTTATCCTGCTGAGCCTAGTGGAAATCAACAACTCGCTTCACCGCTGTATTTCGGTAGTCAAGTCCCGGGGGAGTAAACATTCCTTCGATACTCGCGAGTTTGTGATCGGCCAAGGAGGTATCTCTCTGATACCCCTGGAACAGAACCTGGTCCCTGCGGTGTCGCTGCAGAGCTACTCCAGCCTCTTGAGCCGAGCCCCCACAAGGTTCTCTCTCCCAATGCGAATGAACGGGGCCGCCGCAGTACAGGACAAAGAATGACTTCAGAAGCGTCCCTACGAGTTGGCGCAAGCGAATATTTGCCCTCAGCGACTCCGATACGCTCCCCCCTGGATAGCGGCCTTCTACGTGAAAGCGCCAATATCGAGGTCTCGGACACATTGCGGGCCGATTTGCTCGACCTCGACGCTTGGAGACAGATTCTGACGACGTTTGGCCGAACGACGAGAGTGGCAGTCGCATTAACCGACTCCCAAGGCCAAGTATTGGGAAAATGTCACAATGCACAGCCGGTCTGGCAGTTGGTTCATGACGCTGCCCGTGGCTGGGGTACCGGATGTCCCTTCTGCATAACGACGCACGTGCCTTGTACTGCGGTTGCAGACGCCTTGCAAACAGACGGGGTAGTGATGGTGCATGACCAAGCTGGCTTAACCCATGTAGCGGTCCCACTCCTATTGGGCAAGCTGCGCTTAGGGGCCATCATTGCCGGGCAAGTGTTTGATCGCTATCCCGATCCACTATTGTTGCGGCGCGTGGCGAAGGAGTTTGGTGTTTCGGCGCAGGGACTTTGGGAATTAGCCAGGGAGCAGCGCCCTGTTAGCAACGCCGTCCTCCAGGCATCTGGCGATTTGCTTTGTGCCTTGGGTCAAGCATTTCTCCGGCAACGCTATGGCGCGATCCTCGAGGCAAAGCTGGCGGAGACAAACGGACGTTTTCGGTTGCTAGTGGAGGGGGTTAGGGACCACGCGCTTTTCACAATGGATCCAACTGGACGCGTGACCAGTTGGAATGGCGGAGCAGAGCGCTTATTGGGTTACGCTGAGGCTGAGATCATGGGTCGGAATTTTTCTTGCATCTTCACTCGAGAAGATATTCAGAATCGCGTACCCGAGAAACAGCTAAACAAGGCTCTGGAAGCAGGCCGGGTGGAAAATGAGGGATGGCGCGTCCGGGGGAACCGGAACCAGTTCTGGGCCAATGTCAACATTACCGCATTGGAAGATGCAGGCCTTGCTCGCGGCTTTGCCATCATCGTGCACGATGTGACCGAGCGGAGGAAAGTCGCGACCGTGTTGGAAGAAGCCCGGCAGGAGCGCGCGTGCCTTCAGGAAAAGCTTCTTTCTCATGTCTCGCACGAACTCCGCACTCCGCTAACGGCGATTTATCTTTTCACAACCAATTTGTTGGATGGAATACATGGTGATTTGACCCCCGACCAGCACGAGCACTTGACGTTCGCGCTAGACAATGTGAAACAACTGAAGAGTATGGTCGGCGATCTTCTCGACATAACCCGCGTCGAAACGCATAAACTCACTGTAGAGCCCCAGCATCTCGGCTTGGCCAAGCTGATTGACGACGTTCTCAGCACATGCCTTACGAATGCGGCGGTGAAGAATATCAGCCTGCGTTCTGACGTGGCGCCAGGTCTTCCTTTTGTTTGGGCAGACCCGGCGCGTGTGCGGCAAATTCTCATCAACCTGATCGATAACGGAATCAAGTTTGCGCCCGCGGGTGGAACCGTTACTGTCGCGACTCGGCCCTACGCGGAAAACGAAGGCTTTTTGTGTCTTTCAGTGTCCGATACGGGATGTGGAATCAGCAGGGAAAACCGCGAGATCGTCTTCGACCGTCTGTCCCAGGTGAGAAGCACCGCCGAAGCAAGTCGCAGCGGCCTGGGTCTTGGGCTGTTCATTTCGAGAGAACTGGTGTCGCGCCACGGTGGTCGAATCTGGGTGGAAAGCGAACTGGGACACGGCAGCATTTTTTACTTTACGCTGCCAGCATTCTCACTGGCCAAATTGTGTGCCCTCGTCCTCACCGCGCCGAACCTGGAGGCGGGTTGCGTGACCCTCATTGCGGTGGACGTGGCCGCGATCGAAGGAGCCGTTCAAGCGGATATCCTGCTGGAGATAAGGAAAGTTCTTGAGCGCTGTATTCGTCCTGGGCAGGATGTACTCTTGCCCTCGATGAGCGACGCCGAGCCGGTAGGGACCTTTTTCATTGTCGCCGGCACCGACGCCAAAGGATTTGAGGTCATCGCAAGCCGCATTGTCAGGGAGTTGCAGAACTTCGATAGCGCTTCAAAACTCAAGCCGGTAATTTCCTCAACGACATTGCTCCTGGCACCCGGGCAGTTCGGGGAAGAACAGATAGGCGACGTCGCGTCACGAGTCGACCAATTGGTCCAAGCGCACCTTCTGGGCAAGGAGAGACTCAAATGACTGAAAAGAAAATTCTGATCATCGACGACGACCAACATCTTCTGCTGGGCTTGAGTGCCAGATTGAAGGCAAAAGGCTATAGGGTGATCTGCGCCGCGGATGCCATCTCTGCGATAACAGTGGCGCGCAAGGAAGTGCCAGATCTGGTCATCCTCGATCTCGGACTGCCAGCAGGTGATGGGTTCCGGGTCTTGGAACGAATGAGGGACCTGGCAGATCTCGCGGCAACCCCCGTCATTGTGCTCAGCGCCCGTGATCCGGCTGACAATAAGAAACGTGCGCTAGATGCCGGGGCGGTGGCCTTCTTTCAGAAGCCTCCAGATAATCATGAATTCTTGAGCGCAATTCGGCACGCTTTGGGCGAGACCATTGCACTGTCAACATTCCTTAAAACGTGAATCTTTAACTGAACTGAAGCGAACCGGGCTGCCGAACAAGCTGATGGCGATTTACCTTTTCACAACCAAATTGTTGGATGGGGTATTTTGGTGATTTGGCTTCCGAACATTACGACACATCTGTCAGATCCCCGGCTTTGGCCATGATATGCGTAAAGGATCGGACCAGTTTAGCGAGCACGCCGTTATGAGTCGCTTTAGCCTCGGCGTAATGAAACTCAGACGCGATGACCGATACGCTGTTCCCGCGCTGGATCGCACGATCAATCTGGGTGAGAACGTCTTCCATTGCCCAGAACAAGGGCGAGCACAAGGAACTGATGGGCGCGCATGCCCGCGACGAACTTGGCATCTCCGAGAATTTCCGTGCGCGTCCGATTCAGGCTGCGTTGGCATCGGCAGGCAGCTTTGCCGTCGGAGCAGCCTTGCCGTCGGAGCAGCCTTGCCTCTCGCTCTACCTCTAAGAGTGAGCAATATTGGACAGTCGCGGAATTGCGAAGCGCGGTAAATTATTGTCTTTTGGACATACCTATCCAAATGATGTCAAACTCGAGGGCTTCCCGCGCTGTTTTGTTCGCGGTCCTATATCTTTTCGTCTCCGCTTCTGCTCTAGCCCGGGTTGGTCATCAGATCGCCGACAAGAGTGGCCAATCCGGTAGCGCTCAAGCCGCCAGCGCACCTGCGACCAGCGCGCCTTCTGCCGAAGCCTCCAAGTATGTTGGAGCGGAGACCTGCAAGACGTGTCACGAGGAGATTTATAACGCATGGGAGAAAACGCCGCACTGGAAGACCACACTGAACATAAAGGGCGGCCCCTCAAAGCAAGGTTGTGAAGGTTGTCACGGTCCCGGAGCCGATCACGTGGCGGGCGGCGGCGACAAAACCAAGATATTCGTGTTTGAGGGGAAGTCTCGGCAGGAGACTAGCGCTCGCTGTCTAAGCTGCCACGGCGAAGCTCATGAACAATCGCATTTCGCCGAATCCGCCCACTCCAGTAGCGATGTGGGATGCCTCGATTGCCACTCGCCGCATCACGCCAAGGAAAAAGAGTTCCTTCTAGTCCAGGAGCAACCCCAGTTATGTTACGGATGTCACACATCCGCCAAGGCAGATTTCGCCAAACCCTATCACCACCGCGTCAATGAGGGCTTGGTGCAGTGCAACGACTGCCACAACCCGCATGGGACCGGAACCGTGCGGCAGCTACGGAGCCTGCCGAGCGGCGACGCGGTTTGCTACAAGTGCCATGTCGACAAGCAGGGTCCTTTCGTATACGAGCATGTGCCGGTTAAAACCGAGGGCTGCACCAGTTGCCATTCGCCCCACGGATCCACCAATCCGAAGCTACTCAACGTGATGCCAGTGAACATGCTCTGTCTGCAGTGCCACACGTTCTCGACCCAATTGACGGCGGGCGGGCCAATCGGCCCCGCGCACAATCAGTCGGCGAAGTATCAGGCCTGCACCATGTGTCACACGCAGATTCATGGCTCCAATTTCAGCGATGTGTTTTTCAAGTAGGGAGCACCGATGGAGCTACCAAGAAAATTCGTCCAGCAATCTTCGTTACTGGAGAAACGGGCGTCCCTGCGCGTGCAGACGGAGAGCAACTCGGCAGCCGTCTGGGGTCGAGGCAAGCGTCGAATCGCCATAGCTCTAGCGGCGCTTTTGTGCGCAATGATCGTGTGGTCATCAGAAACACTCTTCGCCCAAACTCCCACCGCGAGTCCGACACCGGCCGCAGCTCCGCCTGCCGAACCCGACGGCGTAACCAGCGGCGGCTACCAGATTCACTCATCAGTCGAACTGGGCTACCGCTCCACCGACGTGACCGGGAGTGGCGATATGTACGACACGCTGGTCAATCTGCAGACCGGACCGCGAATACTTGACCAGACGCTGACAATGCAGTCGGTCGATCACCAGGGCCTGCTGTTCGACGATCTTTACCTCAACAGTTTTGGATGGGGGGGCGATCCCAACAACGCTTTGCGCCTACGGGCGGACAAGAACAAGTGGTACAATCTGCAAAGCAGTTTCCGTCGCGATCAGTATTTCTCTGATTATGACTTGTGGGCGAATCCACTGAATCCTCCCACCTCCACTCCATCCATTCCGGTACTGAACTCGCCTCACGAATTTGCCACCACGCGACGCATGAGCGACTTCGACCTCACGCTGCTTCCGCAGTCCACAGTGAGCTTCCGTTTGGGATATTCGCATAACAACATGACGGGGCCTTCGTACAGCAGCATTCACGAGGGTACGGAAGCTTCGCTCCTGCAGGACTGGAACACAACCATGAACTCGTACCGCATGGGAGTGGACTTTAGAATCGCGCCGCGAACCGTTCTTAGCTACGACCAATTTCTCGACTACTACGAGGGAGATACAGACTACCAACTGAATCCCATTAATGAAGCGCTCCTGCCCACAACGCCAGTAAGTTCCGTTTCGTTGGGCTTGTCCTTCGACACTGTGAACAAAGAGCCGTGCGCCGTGCCGACAGGCCAAAGCAGTCTGATTGTCAATGGGACTCTGACCAACGTCGTTTGCAGCGCGTACTCCAGCTACTTGCGGAACCAGCGGATCCGCACTTCCACGCCTACAGAGCGCATCAACCTGCGCAGCAATTACTTCCAGCGAGTAGACCTTGTCGCCTCTTTTTCCTACAGCTCCGCAACTGCGAGCACGCCGTTGGACGAGTCCTTCGGCGGCCTGATAACGCGTACCAGCACCCTTGCATTCCTCGGCACAGGAACGGCCGATGCCAACCGAATTTCCGACACAGCCGATCTCGGGGCCACAGTACATCTCACCAAACATCTGCGCCTGATCGATAAATTCTATTTCTGGGCCTACCGCATTCCGGAGAATGGCAATTTCAGCGAGATCGACAGCGACTGCATAAACCCAAAAGCGTGTACGCTGCTGACTCCGCTGAGCGCTACCGTGCCTACGATTGTCCCCACTCTGCAACAGGCCTCATTCAACCAGACCTGGACGAGAAATCAGACCGAACTGGCGTGGGACATTTCGAAAAAGGCCGGGGCTCGCATAGGTTATCGTTATGGAGACCGGCAATTTAACCACTTCAATGATTTTCTACCCGGCGACTTGGATCATTTCGTGGGCCTGGAGAAAACGGCCCTTCTCGGGCTCTGGGTACGACCCACGCGTGCCTTGCGATTGAATTTTGATCTGGAGCACACAAACTACAACGCCGTGTTCGTCCGTATGTCGCCCCGCAAAGAAGGGCGCTACCGGTTTCAGACGACCTACACACCGCGCTCGTGGGCGACCCTGGGCGGATCCATCAACATCCTGCAAGAATCCAACGCCGACGTGCAGACCCAGTACGTGGGTCACAACCAAAACTATGGGCTGACCGCGTCGCTGGCGCCGCGCGAACGCTTCGGGCTGGATCTCGCGTACAACTTCAACAGCGTGATCCAGAATGCCATCATCTGCTTCAACGACACACCGCCAACCGGAGTGATCCTACCCTTCGTGGCCAATGCCAATAACAATGATTGCGCAGGAAATGATACGGCCAATAACCTGATGGCCAACTCGTACTACACCAACCACACTCATTTCGGAATGGCCGCTGTCAGGTTCAAGCCGGTGAAGCGAGTGATGGCCAACATCGGCTACAGCATCACCAGTGTTGACGGCAGCGTGCCGCAGTTCAACATTCTGCAGCCTCTCGGCACGTTGCAGTACAAATACCAGCGACCGGTGGCCAACCTGAGCGTGGATATTGGCCATAAGCTGGCCTACAACATGGGCTGGAATTATTACCAGTACGGTGAAGGCTCGTTTGTCGGCCCGACAGCACCACGCTATTTTCACGCCAACTCGCTAACCGAGTCCCTACGTTACGCGTTCTGATGTTCTAGTTTTCTTGGAGGTGCAGGCACGGCAACAGCGACCCGTGTTGTCATAGAGCATGGACACGGCGTCGAGCGGGGTCGAGCAGATCTCCGAGGAATGCCTCGATTCCTTTCACACTCTATTCACACTCGACACTCTCATAAAATGCTAGACTTCGGGCACTAAGGAACCTCTCCGCCATGAGACTTCATGAGAGACCGGAACCTCAGCAGTACGAACGGAAATCGCAGCAAATTCGCGACGAGCGAAAGGCCGAGACGAAACAGGTAGAACGATTGTCGGCAATCCTCGCGAAGAGAGCGAGTTCCGCCAGAGGCAAAGGATTTCCTGACAAGGCTGCTTAGTTTGTCCGTTTTCCGCACAAGCTGCTTTTCAGAACCTTCTAGCGCTCCGAGCCTGCCCGATCTTCCCTGTCCTTTAGGGGTCCTTTCCCCCCGAGCATTGCAGCGTCGTAGCGTCGCCGAACATTTGTACGTTGAGCGAGAACATCTATTCCAAAACCTTCGTATCCAAGTTGTCGGAGACTACCCGCCGAGCTATGCTCTCTTGCGAGCCCGCCTTTTGAAGACGCGCAAAGTTTCTTTGTCGGCCACATGCATAACCCTTGGCAAACGCAGCGTGTAATGACCACCTGGGTGGCTTCGATACTGCAACCTCCTAACGCAGAAGAACTTAGAGCCGATATCCAGCACCCGGCAAGGTCGCGCAAGACAAAGTTGTACCTACCAAGCTCGTTTGTTCCATTTTCGTAAATCGAACAAAATAGTGCGGTCAACGTGCCGAACCTCAAATACAATATTGATTATCCGAGCGATGGGTTCCTGACATCACTAAGTATCGAGAGGTCCAGTCATGACACCCGTGGCAGCGGCCAAAAAACGCCGCAAGTTCGATCCCCAAACATTCCTTTCAACCGTTGACGAAGGCAGGACAATCGCAGCTTTTCCCAGGAAGCAGACGATCTTTGCTCAGGGCGATTCGTCCGATGCTGTTTTTTATATCCAAAAAGGAAAGGTAAGACTCACGGTTGTGTCGAAGACCGGGAAGGAAGCCACAATCGGCATTCTGAACGAGGGCGATTTCTTCGGAAAAGGTTGCCTCACGGGACAGGCTCTTCGCCTGTGCTCCGCAACCGCGATGACCGATTGCACGGTGATGCGAATCGATAAGGAGTCCATGATGGAAGTGCTTCACCAAGAACACGCCTTTTCCGATATGTTCGTGGCACACTTGCTGACACGGAACATTCGATACGAGGAGGATTTGGTTGACCAGCTTTTCAATTCCAGCGAGAAACGGCTGGCTCGTATTCTTCTCCTGCTGGCTCATTTCGGTAAGGAAGGTAAGCCCGAAGGTGCGATTCCCAAAATCAGTCAGGAAACTCTAGCAGAGATGGTGGGCACGACTCGCCCGCGAGTCAATTTCTTCATGAACAAGTTCAGGAAGTTGGGCCTCATTCGCTACGACGGTGGGCTGGAAGTCCACAGTTCACTTCTCAACGTCGTGCTAAACGACTAGCTTCTGCGCCTTTGTAGCGGGCCTCAGAAACCGCTTTGACAGGTTCAGCGGCATTGGTTGTGCGTTGAAGTGCGAAGTGTTCGGCAGCGGTTTGTGGTTCGAATTTGTCCATTGTCCAACATTCTGCCCTCTTCTTTTTTAGGCACCACGGTAACTTTCCCAGCCCCCGTCCGTGCGCGTAAAACGAAGGTAGAGGCTACAGACGATGGTGGGGGAAACAGAGCGACAGATTTTCGAGAAAGGGTTCGAAGACGGATATGACAGAGGTCGGATTGACTCGGACGCAGGAAAGATGGGTTATGCGGGGTTAGAAAAGGTGATGAACAAGGATTGGGAAAGGTACAAGAGTCGGAAGGCGATGGACGTCAAAGCAGGAGTTCAGTGATGGCGGGGAGAAAGAAGCAGCGACTCGTAGACCTTAACGAAGGTATTCGGCTGGTCATCACCGACCACGGTCTAGATTACGGGAACCGCTTCACGGCGGATGTTTATGCGGCTGATGGAAAGTGCTGCGGGTCACTGGGAAGCGGAAGTGACTTTGACGAGGACCCCGGCGAACACTTCGCTGCCGAATATGATCTATGCATTTTGAAAGCCCTGTCCGCCAGCGCCGGAAAGTGAACCGCTTGGCAACGTCTTCTTATACGTCTGAACGGCCCCGCAGAACAACAATACGCACATTGTTTGGCTTTGCTCACTCGCAGTGTAGTTAGCGATCCGCTTAAGATTGCGGCTCCGGTGTGGGTGTCCCCGGATTCCCCCCTAACGGGAAGGATGCGCGGCTAGGAGTTCTCGCTTCTTGCTCTCAGATTCCTCATCGCTCAGCATTCCTCGTTCCTTCAGTCCAGTGAGTTGCGCGTCCCTCGGTTCCTGCGGTTTCCAGCTACGTTTCCTCGTCGAATTGGGACCTTTGAGGAGAACCACTGTCATACAATTGGCGATTGTTCAGTGCCATTCTTCTTCTGTTCCGCAAGCGCCTTAATTTCGTCCCCGATCTCGTGATGTCTTTGCTGACGAAGTCCGTGGGTGTCTCTCTCAGATTCGGTTTTGGGGCCACCCTCGTAGTCGCTATCGAGTTCCTTTAGTACCGATAGCTCTTTCAAGAGAGTAAGCACGTGTTCGGATCCGTAGCTGCTCATGCTGATCCTCGATTGAATCTCACAGGTGTGCGACAGGACTGGCAAGCGTTTCGTGTAGACGCGGCAGAAGTCGAAAGGGCTGTGCTAGGTCTTGCGGCTCCCTATGACCAAGGCGAGGACGCCTCCAGCCAGCAGAACAATACCTACTGCTGGGGGTAGTTTCTCCTACTTTGGGCCTGGATACCGATCTTGGTATCTCCGATCTTCACACCATGGTTCTCGCTGTGAGGTAGCGGCACGATAAAAGACAACAATCCGAGCACCAGCAGTAAGACACCGACGATGCCAACGTTCATATTGAAGCTCCTGCTAAGAGTCGGAATCGTTATCGGGCCGAGGTCTTAGACAGACTGAGCGTGGCAACAGAAAGAGATGATCGAAGCCACGGCACATCAGGCTGAATGGCGCTCCTTGAATTTGTCGATCTTCTCACTGGCTTTATCCTTGGTGTTTTTCACCGTAAGTGTCAGAGCAAACTCAGAGCAAACACCTGGTTGACAGATTGAATCCGCAGCCAGCGGTTCGTTCAGGGCGGATTACTGCCGGTTAGCCCATTATCCGGGGAGTGGCTGCAGTCGGGTCTTACAAGCCGACTTGTAGCAATCCTTAGCTCGATGAGTAACTCGCGATTTGGCAACAACTGGGATTCCCGCATCCGGAACTTGCGGGATGCCGACAGTCCCAGCTACAAGCCGCGTATTCCCCGTCAATCAGAACAGTACCCCGGAGTACCATGAAGACGGGATTTCCCCACACCGAGTCTGTTAGCAATGGAGTGTGATTGTACTTCTCTCACGCTCCAGCAACCCGGACGAATATTTGCTACCATGACGAGGCGGTGAGGTGGCTATGCCTGAATATGTGATCGAGCGGGAGATTCCGGGTGCGGGAAATTTGACGGATGCGGAACTCCAGGAAATTGCCAGAAAGTCAGTCCGCGTTCTCAATGAGATGGGCCCGAAGATCAAGTGGCTGCACAGTTATGTGACTGGCGATAAGGTCTATTGCGTGTACTTGGCGGAAGACGAGGAAGCCATTCGCGAACATGGGCGACGCGGAGGTTTCCCGGTGAATCGGGTGGCAGCAGTACGCCGAATGATTGACCCCAGCACGGCCGGTTGACGCGAGCGGCGTTTTGGTCAGGCCTTGGCAGTATCCTTCAACCCGAGCGCCTCTTGGACCGCTTCCTCCATCGACATCTCCCATCCTGACGACCATGCCTGCAGGTCTGCGGTGTTTGTGAGCATGTTGCGGGCAGGTGCCAGCTTTCTTTCCAGTCGGGACTGCTCCGCAGGAATGAGGGGAGCGCAGATGCGCTGACGCAATGCGGCGGCGGCTCCTGCCAGGCGTAGCGCCTGCTGCGGTCTAGATTGCGCGGCTGCGCTTACAGCGAAACACTCAAGCACCCTGGCGATACCACGTTTGTGTCCCAAGTCCTGAAACATCCTCAGGCTTTCACCATAAAGACGCTCTGCGTCGAGATAGTTTCCTTGAGCTGCACTGAGCCTGGCCAGGTCGCCTATAGCGCTGGCAATGCCCCAGCCGTCGCCCAACTGTCTGAATGACGCGAGACTCTGTTCGTAGTAGGAACGCGCACTGGCGAAATCAGATGTTTCGCGCACAAGATCGCCCTGATAATTCAGTGTCCAGGCGACACCCGTGTTGTCGCCAGCGTCCCGGAAGATGGCCAGACATTCGTCATACAGTGCGGAGGCGCGCGCGTAGTCGCCCTGCAACCTCACCACATTCGCCAGATTGCTCAGTGCACGAGCAGTGTCAACAGAACTGCCCAGGTCCCTCCACGTCGCGGCACACTGCTCGAAAAGTGAGCACGCAGTCGCGAGATCCCCGCGATCTCGGGCGGTAACGCCCAAAGCATTGAGTGCCACGGCGACTCCGCGGTAATCGTGCAGATCGCGGCAGTTTTCGAGACTTTCCCCTTGCAATTTCTGGGCGGAGGCGAAATCCCCTTGCGCGCTTGCGAAAATCGCAGCGTAAAACAGCAGGCGAGCGCGTAAGGTGGGCTGAGCCGATCCCGACAATTTGAGGAGCCTCTCCAGGAACGCGCGGCCCTCCGCAAAGTGTTCCCGCATCTCCCAGAAATGAAACAGAGCGGATCCGAGGCGCATACCCCAGTCTGCATCATCGGTTCTGATCAGGAATTCCAACGCTTCACGAAAATTCTGATGCTCGAGATCGAAACGCTCAAGCCACTCGGGATGAGTGCTCAGTTCTCCGCCGCACTCCTCGGCAAGCACAACGTAATAGGCGGCATGGGCGCGGCGCGTTGCAGACTCCTCGCCGCTTGCGGCGAAATGTTCCAGAGCAAACTCCCGAATTGTCGAGAGCATGAAGAAACGCGTCTCCGCGCCCGGCTGTTCTATCTGCTGGGTCAGGCTTTTGTCTACCATCGAGGCCATGCCATTGAGCACGTCCATGCCAAGGTCGCATTTCGTGTCGCACACGGCTTCCACAGCTTCCAACGTGCACCCCCCAATGAAAACAGAAAGCCGCCGAAAAAGGCTTTGCTCGGCAGCATTGAGCAGGCTGTAACTCCACTCCACAGTCCCTCGCAGCGTTTGCTGGCGCAGCGGCAGATCACGCGCCCCACCGGTTAGCAGGTTCAGCGAGGATTCGAGGCGCGTCAACATGGCTGCGGGCGAAAGCAGCTTGATGCGCGATGCTGCAAGCTCGATCGCGAGAGGCAGTCCGTCGAGCCGGCTACAGATGGCAGCTACGGCTGTCGCGTTTTCTTTTGTCAGCGTGAAGTTGTTCTTCACAGCTTTCGCGCGTTCCAGAAAGAGCGCGACCGCCGGGAAACGTAAAAGGGCCTCCGGCGCGAAGGGAACAGACCTTATGTCAGGCGCTGCCAGAGCCGGAACCGGAAGTTCATGTTCGCCGTAAACATGAAGCAATGCTTGGCTGGTAACAAGCACTTTCAAGTTGGGGTTTAACGTAAGCAACTCCGCAAGGTCGGAACCGGCGGAGAGCAGGTGCTCAAAGTTGTCGAGCAACAGAAGCAGTGGCTGGGTTAGTCCACGCACATACTCTTTCAAACTCTCGCGCGACGATTGACCGGGCACTTCCCGCAGTCCAATCGCCTGAGCTATTGCGGTAATCATCGACTCGTTTCTGCTAACCGCCGAAAGGGAAACGAAACATACACCACCCGCGAAGCCATCCCCCATTTCGGTGACTACCTGTAGCGCGAGCCGGGTCTTACCAATGCCACCGGGACCGGTTAATGTGACCAGCCGCACATCCTCGCGATTCAGAAGTTGTCGAAGATTAGCCACTTCCCGCTCACGCCCGATGAAGGCCGTGCGCTGTACGGGCATGTTGTTCGGAGAACGTACCGTATGGCGCGTCTCTGGATCAATCCGCAGGTCCCGAACTGTGGCGAGATCGCGAGCCAGATCTCGGGTTGATGCGTAACGCTGATTCGGGTCCTTGGCCAAGCACCGCTCCAGGATCCAGAAAAGAGGCGCTGGCGCCTGGAACTTCGCGGAGGGCAGGCGCTCCGGCTGGTCGCGAAGAATGGCGGCCATGATTTCCGCTTTGCCTCTCCCTTGAAATGCAGGGTGCCCGTTGACCATTTCGTAGAGCACCGCGCCGAAAGAAAACTGATCGGACCGAAAATCCACGGTGCCGCCGTTCGCCTGCTCCGGCGACATGTAGCCGAGAGTCCCCATGACCGTTCCGGGGTCGGTGAGCGAACCCAGCAGGGTGGGAGCGTCCGGCTCCTGAGTATTGAGACCCGAGAGCTTTGCCAGACCAAAATCCAGGATCTTGGCGGTGCCGTCTTGAGCAACCATCAGGTTCTCAGGTTTCAGATCACGATGAACGAGGCCAGTCTCATGTGCCTTGGCCAGACCGTCGGCAATCTGCGTTGCGATGGCGATAGCGCTGCGAAACGGGAGTGGACCAAAAGCCAGCAGCTTACGCAGCGTCTCACCGCAAATCAACTCCATAGCGATGTAGTGTGTGCCGTTCACGTGTCCAAGTTCGTAAATGGTTACAATGCTCGGGTGGTTCAGCGCCGAGGCAGCTTCCGCTTCGCGCTGGAAACGGCTGAGAGCCTGCGCGTCATGCGCTACATCGTCGGGCAAGAACTTTAGAGCCACAAAGCGGCCAAGTTGGGTATCCCTCGCCTTGTAGACCACACCCATGCCGCCCCCGCCCAGTTTTTCAATGACGCGATAATGCGAAACTGTAGTGCCGATCGGGCTCTTCCCATTGTCCGGTTCTTTGGCGGCCAGTTTGCCTGCAACCTCCAGCGCTGGAGACTCAATAAACTGCTCAGCCGTTCTCTCATGAGCCAGCAGCGACTCCACCTCGCGGCGTAGTTCGTCGTTACCTCCACAAGCCGATTGGAGGAACTCAGCGCGGCGGCTTTCGTTTAGCTCCAAAGCCCGCTGACAAAGTTCTTCCACTCGACGCCAGACGTCAGGATTCATGGCTCGTTCTCCCCCCGGCTCAACTCGCGCAAAAGCCAAAGTTTGGCCAATCGCCAGTCCCGAACCACCGTATCGCACGAAACACGCAAGACTTCAGCCGTTTCCTCGACACTCAACCCACCGAAGAATTTCAGCTCGACAACTTTGCTTTTTCGTTCATCCACCGCAGACAATGCCTTCAAGGCATCGTCCAGGGCCACCAGATTTACATCAGGTTCATTGCATACCGACGGAGCTTCTTCCAGAGAAATGTGAGGAACAGCACCGCCGCGTTTCAAATAACCACGCGAGCGGGCAAAATCGATGAGAATTCGCCGCATCAACTGTGCTGATACGGCAAAGAAATGCGCCCGATCCTGCCAGTTCACCTTTCCAGAGTCCACCAACCGTAGATAGGCTTCGTTGACCAGTGCCGTGGTTTGCAGCGTGTGGCCGGGTCGTTCTCCCGCCATGTAGCGTTGCGCGATGTTGTGCAATTGCCGGTACACCAGTGGAGTCAGCTTTTCCAGAGCCGCTTCGTCACCGACACTCCAGGCTTTGAGTAGCCGCGTGACCTCGTGGGTGGAGGATATATCCAAGCGGGCCTCCGATTTTCAATAAATTACAACGAAAACAGCCAAAAGCCTAGCGTTGCGTGCGATGACGGTTATTGACCCTAGTTTTTTCATTCCTTCGTTGCGGTTTCCTTCAATTAATTCCCGCCTTACTAGATAGAGGCATTCGCGATCAGCGGCTGCGGCGTTTCTGGCATTTTCCGCGCAAGACACATAAAGGAGGTCAGAGCATGAAAAAGACAGCGTCAACCGCACTTCACATTCCCGTGTTGTCGGTCACCCTTTTCGCACTTTCCGCTCTAGCCTTGGCTCAACACGCGATGCAGCCAGCTGGACAGGAGAGTCAAAGTAACCTCGTTCAGATTGTTCGCGAGGCTACGAAGCAGTACCTCGATATCAACAACGCCATTGCGGCGGGCTATGGACCGTTCCTTGGCTGTGTCAGCGGCTCCGACCATGGTGCGATGGGCATCCATTACGTTAATCCCAGTTTGCTCAACGGAACGATTGACGCCACGCACCCGCAGGCTCTGATCTATGAGCCGTCGAACGGTCAAATGAAGCTGGTCGGCGTCGAGTTTATTGCAGACGCAACGACTTGGCTGAAGCAGAACGCTGGTCCTCCCGTTTTGGAGGGACAGGTGTTCCTGCTCGTCGACAGCCCAAACCGCTTCAACATACCGTCGTTGCACTACTGTCCGGCTAAATGTCGAAGAGAATCAGTTGGTTAACGTTTTCGGCGAATTCGGCATCTGCCTCGGGGGCCTGAAGAGCGCATAAAATGAGAGTTTTCTCGAAAAGCGTGACGCTCAGAATCTGTAGCGCTTGATAAAGGCTCGCCGCTAGGCCCAGTCGTTTCCGTACGATCGCAACCAGCACGTAAATTGACACCGCAATCCAAATCTGGGTCTTCACCGCATTCTCACTGGTTCCGTAGAAAGCCTTAATGCGCAGGTGCTGCTTGATCCACTTAAAGAACAATTCCACTTGCCAGCGGCACTTGTAAATTTGCGCGATGGTAAATGCGGGCAGCACAAAGTTGTTGGTCAGGAATTTCAGTCGCTTTTGGGTTTCCTTATCGAGGTAACTGACGCGACGCAATGCATCGGGATATGCTGATGCTGATTGGAACGATGTGAGGATGACGGTCTGATCCGAGCGCACGCCAGTACTCTTGTCCACTGGATGCGAGTAGCGTCTCTGGATAAGTACATTCGATTTGGTGCGCACGACAAAGAAGGCCGAGCTGAGTGTGAAGACGAAGAGCCTCTGAAAATCGATATAGCCTCGGTCCATAACGTAAAACGAACCTGCTTCCGGCATGATCTCGTCCAGGATGTTTACGTCGTGCACATCGCCACTGGTGACGCGGATGAACGTGGGAATGTTGCCGTGCAGGTCCAGCAAAGTATGCATCTTGACGGCGGCCTTGCGCCGACGAAACTTCGCCCACGGGAATAGCGACAGGCACAGATCGATGGTCGTCGAATCCAGAGCATACAGACTTTGATCCAGATCGACGCCAATCGGGTCATGCGCATGCAGCGGTCGGGCGATGCCGATCAATACTTGAGCGAACTCCGCAAAGATTCTCCAATCATGAGATTCGTTCGCATCGGCCAGCGTCGAGCGCGACACTTTGCCGCGGAACCCCATGTGATACAGCTTGCTTTGTAGAGCGCGCAAGCAGGACTCGATATCGCGCAGGCTCTCGCGATAGGTGAGTTGCGCGAAGGCCATCGCCAGTAATTGGTCCCAACAGGAAAATCCCCTGAAGTTAGAGTCGCCGTTGTAGCGGGCAACACACTTTTGAAATTCTTTTTCGGGGAGATGTTGGATCAGTTGCGAGAAGATGGTGCGTCCAGAGTTCACCCGTCATTGTTTCACCCCGTAGACCGGCGGAAAGAGGTCAATCCAGCCCCTTTCCAATTCAAATCGTTCCTGCTTCGGCCATGCGTTATCGGCCTTATCTTCAATGAGTTAGGTCGACTGCCCGAAAATTTAGCCGGACAGTAGTGCCAATTTATATATAGAGTTTCCGAGGCAGTTTCTCTATTTGAAGAGAGGGCCATGCAATTCCACTTGGAAACAGACGAGCTAAAGCTGCTGGCGAACGTCTTGTTAGAGCAAGACCCCCGGCAGTAT
>Ga0208688_1000410_pt1 | contig 25069 bp, 21 predicted proteins | sample June2015DPH_6_15_FD_184696 | JGI IMG/M metagenome (GOLD analysis project Ga0208688, IMG submission 184696) | Peatland microbial communities from SPRUCE experiment site at the Marcell Experimental Forest, Minnesota, USA - June2015DPH_6_150... | ecosystem: Environmental > Terrestrial > Soil >... | reverse complement strand
CGGCTTGATCACTCGCACCGCTGCCGGATATAACTACGGTGGCAACTGGGCAAGTTCCACCGGCTGGACTTTCACCAGCTAGAACAGCCACTAGCATCGCTGCACGGACCTTCCCGACGTTATTCTGAGAATCTTTCCTTGGATGCTTGATCCCATACCCCGGCGGTCCCACGGAGTGCTCTTGCCTGGTTCTTCCCCAGTGTCTTCGGCCTTCCCCAGTAGAGGCTTGGGTCGGCTTCCCGCTAATTGATCCGCTTGAAACGACTTCTTGCGGGCCGAAAATTTCGGGGCGGCAGATATTTCTTTATGTTCAGGCCTCCAAGTTTGCTGGCCCCCCAGGTCGTCCCTACCGCTGCGCATACTGCCTCAGGGCAGCCCGGGCTTTTACGTCCGGGCAGAACGTGCTTCGTCACCTCCGCACGCACCGGATATACTAACCGTCCGAATTCAGGCAATTGACGGTACAGGGACTTTCTCCCTGTTAGTCTCAGTCTTGTCGGCTGCTCCCCTCCACGAGATCCGGCTCGATCCACCTCCCATGCGACTCGCGCGCGACCTGGGCGTAGTTCGGTTTCAGCGCGAGCATATCCCGGAGCGCCTTGCGAGCCTCCTCCATCATTACTAATCTCTGGAGAGCGTGATCACCTCCGGACGGCCGACAATCCGGGAATTATCGGATCCTCCATTTTGTTTAAGTTACTTCTGCGAATTCGCGCCCTCCGGCATAGACATTCCGCCGATGATGTGCCAATCCTTCCCGTCCCTGAGCAAGGTATGCGTGACGCGGAGGGTGTGCATCGCCCCATTGCCATCCTTGTCCGACCATTTGTACGTGATCCAGTAACACGTCACCGCCACGTCGCCATTCACTTGAATCGCAGCAGGTTTAAATTCAACGCTCTTGAACGCCAAGCCCTTACTGGTTTGCGCGGTAATCCAGTCTGTTATGTGGTCTTTGTGAACCGGTGCAGCATTGACCGAGGGCCAGCCAAGGAAATCTTTGTGCCAAAGACTTAAATAGGCGGGCAGATCGTTGTCCTGAACGTAGTTCCAATAAGTGTGCTCAAGCTTCCAAAGCGTTTGCTCGTTTTCTGATGCCTGTGTTTGGGTTGTCCCTTGCAAGGAAATCACCAAAAAGGCAGCCAGTAAAAATGGCGGCACAATCCCTATCCGGCCGTTTAGCATCTTCGCCTCCGTCACCTGCGCAAAATGGATTTTGAGTCGAGATGTAAGGAGTCTATATCCGAAATCGGACTAACCGTCCAGTAGTCTCGGAGAAGCGGCGCGCGCCTCTCGCTGGAAGCGCTCAAGCAACTGGCTGTCCTGCGCCATTTCAGAAGGGAGAAACTTCAGGGCCACTCGGCGGCCGAGTTGGGAGTCCTGGGCTTCGTACACCACACCCATGCCACCCGAGCCCAGTTTCCGGAGAATCTTGTAATGCAAGAGGGACTGGCCGATGAGGGCATCGTGGTTCATATCAGCCGGTTGATAGGATCCGGCGGATTGGTGCCGTCAAGGAAACCGGTTGGGGCGCCGAATTAGTTTACGGTTTGCGAAATCGTCACGTTGCGCGGTTCGTTTGAGCCGCTGAAATTGACTGTAGCCAACACGCCGACTCGGGTGCCCGGCGCAACAAAGCCTGCCACACCCGTGACCTCGTTCACGTTGACGGAAACGGTTCGCATACCCATCGGAATCAGGGATGACGGGACTGATCCACCGTCTTCTGCCGCTAGTTTGTAGGGCAGAACCAAATCTCCCTTTTCGATGCTGGTCACGTTCAAACCGGCAGCAGCCGGCCCGGGTATTTGATGGTGTAGACAAAGCCCCAGAGCGCTTTCAACCGAACCATTGCCCGCTACGATCGATTCGGAATCCTCCAGGCGGGTCCCAAGTTCCCGCTGCTGCTATCTCAACGCTACAACTGCCAGGCGTGATCCACGCTTGAACGAACAGACCCAACTGCGGCATTGGAAGACCACCACGGGCGGATTCTCAAGGAGCCTTACTGCAACCAGGAGCAGGCCGTGGTAACCAGTCGGTGACATCGACTTCAGGTCGCATAAATTCCTTTGTGCTTTCTTCCTGGATTAGAACTTTGTTATTAGGTCACTCGGCGAACGAGCAGCTCAATTTGCGTGGACCTGCGTATTCGAGGAAGGAAACTGCAAAGAGACAGCGTCGGTGCCGACGAAGCTCACCGTGACGCTGGTCTCCCGCTCAGTTAACCGCTCCCTGCCCGGGAATGAACTGTAGTGCCAGAGGCGCACAGCTTGCGCCGCTGCTTCCGCGAGGGGCTGTTTCCCGCTGAGCGCGTGAATTTGCTCCACCACTCCATTAGCCGCGATGATGATTTGTAATCGAACTTTACCTCTGATGCTGTCATCCGGGGCCACGGGATAAACCACGTGTCCTATTGGGGTTTCGGCAACTTGCACACGCGACGCGGAAGAGGCCAAGGTTCTTGTGAGCAAACCCGGCATGGGATGTGGCCTGGGCGTGAGGCGGGCGAGATCCTCGGCGCTGGGCGGAGCAGGTTCAGGAGGCTGAATTGCCACGCGTCCGGACTCATAGAAAGTTTCGAGATAGAGAGACAACCCTAGCGCCAAGCCGAGGAATAGCAAGCCAAAGCTCAAGCCCCAGCGGATCCGGGAATGAGCTGCCAATTGAATAAATTTGTGTGTTGCGCCTCGAGTGGAAGCTGCCACTTTAGGAGAAAAGGGAGATGGCGGAAGTTCCACACCCCAAATGTTTCGTCGGTAGTCGAGCGCTTCGATTCCAGCCTGATTTTCGTTGGCCGCAAGATGCTTGCTCCAAATGACACGGAAAGACGCTTTGTGCTGTCCTCGTTGTAATGCAATGGTCTGCCCGGGAGAAAGCTTCGTGCGCAATCCGCCCAGCCGGCCGCCGATGTGACTGATATCAACGGTGTGCGCCCATTGCGAGGGCAGAGTTTCGCCATCCTGCCCGTTCAGCCACACGCGCAGTGGCAAGACCATCTTGGTGCGAGAACAGCGTTGACTTCCCTCGGGCATCAGGAATAGCTTACCTTAAGTCCGAAACCTAAAACCTGTTACCGAAGTTATCGCGAACAACTCCTCTCGAAACAAGAAATGGGTTGTTGGGCAAGTTCCTGGTTTCGGTGAGCGTGGCCGAACGCCCAGTTCCCTCTAACAGGGTCCTGTTTCAGCAGCAACTACTCCCCGGATCCTACTTCAAAAGGCGGGGAGGAATTGACCGTGGACGCCTTGCTTACCGCAGGGTCGTACAACGCGGTGATACGATCCAGGTCAGCGCTGACCTCACCAACGTGCAGGACAACACGGACATTTGGGGCGAGCAGTATGAGCGCAAAGCCTCTCACATCCTCTCCTTGCAACAGCAGATCGTGTCAAGGGAAAACGCAACTCTCCTGACGCGCGCTCGTGAGAGCGCGCGCAGCGTGTCAAAAAAATGGCGGCTCTCCCGATGCGAGCGAGCCGCGCCATGTCTACAAGGGGCGATCGATCGTGCCCTGCTGCCAGACTGCGTCGTAACGCACCTCGTCGCCCGGCAGTACATATGCATTGAGAATGTAAAGCCGCCAACCCTCTGTCCATAGCGTGTTGTACTCGGTCTGGAAATCCGCGAATGTCCAGTCGTACACCTGGATTTCGCCGTGTGTCGCCGGCCGCCAAACCGCGTTGTAGCGCACCGTCCCGTCGGATATGACATACGAATCGAGAATGTACAGGCGCCAGCCCTCTGTCCATAACTTGTTATACTCGGTCTGGAAATCGGTCAGCGTCCATCCGTAGACCTGAGTTTCGCCCGAATCCCCTGGCCGAAACACCGCGTTGTAAAGCACGTCGCCGTTAGGCAATACGTACGATTGCAGAATGGACAACCGCCAGCCTTCCGGATAGAGCGTGTTATAGGTGCTCCGGAATTGCGCGTAAGTTACTCCGTAGAGCTGCTGCTCACCCAGATTCCCCGGTCGAAACACCGCGTTGTAAAGCACATCGCCGTTGGGCAAAACGTACGATTGAAGAATGTACAGCCGCCAGCCTTCCGGAAACAGCGTATTGTACGTACTCCGGAATTGCGCGTAGGTTACTCCATAGAGCTGCTCCTCACCCGTATTCCCTGTTGGCCGCCACACCGCGTTGTAAAGCACATTGCCGTCGGACAACACGTACGATTGAAGACTGTACAGACGCCAGCCTTCTGGAAACAACGTGTTGTACTCGGCCCTGTAATCTGCGTACGTCCACCCGTAGACTTGGATTTCGTCGAGGCTCGTGTACCCCGTGGTTGAACAGGTGCCTCCGTCGGTATTGTCGATGGCGGGGGGGATCGGCCCGAAGGATAGGTTGATTGGGCTTGCGGTGTCACACTGGTCTACCGCCTCGTCCCACCCCAGAAAATTGTTGACTGCCGGATCGGCAGAGGACTCGAAGATTTCGTGAGCGATCACAACTTGTTCCTGATCCTCCGGGATGACCGCCCAGAAGGCGGAGGTCGATTGCGAAGCGTGGTACCCCCCACATCCATCGCACCCAGTGACGGTGAAACCGTGTGCGGGGAACACCACGATCAGCGTGTTAGGTCCGAAAGCCGGGAGGGTCCCGCTCTTTTGGTTGGAGTGAATGATACTGAGGAGAGCGCTACGAGATAGGGCTTTGGGTTTCGCGTTCGGGCTCGCCGTGGCCGCCGCTGCCACAGTGACCTGGTTCACACCGTACTGTTTCATCATCGGCTGCTCGGAGGCGGGTGCATTCTCCCCCGACAGGTACGCCGCTAGATTAACGACATAGGTCTGCTGCGTAGTGATGTCCGATTCGGCCCAATTGCCATAGTACAGCGGGTAAATTTCGAACGTTTGCAGGAACGGTCCGCCGTGGTACTGAAGCGCCGTTGTAGCCCAGCCGAGCTTGGGGGCAAGCATACTTAGGATGCCGATCAGAAACGCTGCAGACAAACTTGCGATTTTTCGCATCTCAACTCTGCTTCGAACCTCAATTGTCGTTTTCATTTTGATTCTCCTTAAGTGATTTGTTTCTTGGTGAATCCTTTTACTCAATTCCCTGGTCGTGACTACTATTTCCCCGGCAGTGAGCCTTTGATCACGCCGGTCCCGGGCAACCTATTTACGCTGCGAGCCAACTCCAGCAAGGACTCCAGACAAATAAGCGGTGTGCCGTCGGAGGCAACAGGCATATGCAAGTCCGACGGCGCCGCACCATGCGTCAAGTCCACCCGCAGCGAGTTGGCGAGCAGAGACGCCGTTTGCCAGGTGACGACCTCGACCTCGGTGTCACACTGCTGGCACCACGTTCGGCCAACCCCGGCGGCATGAATCTCCACTCGCCGGTCGGTCTGGATGGTGATCTCGATTTTTCTCGGCTTTGGCATCGCCTTGTCCTTTATCTGGTGCGTGGTCTCGTGGTAAATTCGGGGCCACTTAACCCGGGCATCTGGCCTAACCGCCTCGACGTGCGGCAGAATGCCCCGGTGGACGGATCAAAGTCCTCAAGAATGGTTCAAAAAGTTCTCAAAAGTGCCTCAATGCGGCTATGAGCAAGGAAAATAAGAACTTCTACGAGTTCGGCCCCTTCCGGATTGACCTCGAGGAAAGGCAGTTGTTGCGCGGGCAGAACCCTATTCCGCTTACTCCCAAAGCCTTTGAGACGCTTTTGATCCTGATTCGCAGCAGTGAGCGGATCGTCCTGAAAGATGACTTGATGAAAGCCCTGTGGCCCGACAGCTTTGTCGAGGAATCAAACCTCACCCAGAACATCTTTGTGCTACGGAAGGCACTGGGGGAGAGTGCGCAGGGCGCCCGCTACATCGCGACGGTTCCGGGAAGGGGTTACCGCTTCACGGAAAAGGTTCGGGACGTGACGGATGAGCCGACCGACCTTGTCATCGAAAGCCACTCCATCCAGAAGGTGACCATTGAGGAGAGCAAGCCGCAGCGCAATCTCCTGGCGGTGAGTTTGACGGCGATCGCGCTTGCGGGTCTGGTTGGTCTTCTCCTTTATTACGTCGTCCGCAATCGCCAGTTGCGTGCCAGACGAGAGACAGCTTCCTCTGCTGCGGTTCAGAGCACAAAGTCTCGCCGCGCCATCGCCGTTCTCGGTTTTCGCAATCTTTCCGGGAACCCCGACAAAGAATGGCTGTCCACGGCACTGGCGGAAATGGTCAGCACCGAGCTGGCTGCGGGAGAAAAGCTTCGCCTGATCTCAGGCGAGGACATTGCCCACACCAGGCGCGATCTCGCGCTCGCCGACACGGGAACTTTCTCCAAAGACACGCTGGCGAGTATGCGTAAGCACATGGGCAGCGACCTGGTGGTGCTCGGATCCTACACAGTCCTCAGCGGGAAGTCCAAGTCCAATGAAAGCATTCGCCTTGACCTCCGAGTCCAAAATGCATCCGCCGGAGAGACGGTCGCCGAGGTCGCGGCCACGGGAGCCGAAGATGACCTGTTTGATCTGGTCTCGCAAGCCGGAGCGCGCCTGCGGGAGAAACTGGGCGTGGAAGCGGTGTCTCCGCCCGACGCCGTGAGCATACGAGCGTCGTTGCCGGATAACCCGGAAGCCGCGCGCTTGTACGCCGAGGGTCTTGCGAAATTCCGGGTCTTCGATTTTTTGGCGGCGCGCGATCTGCTGCAGCAGGCGGTGGCGGCCGATCCGAAATATCCCTTGTCGCACGAGGCCCTGGCAAGTGCGTGGACTGCGCTCGGCTACAATGCCAAGGCGAAGGCGGAGGCCGCCAAGGCTTTCCAGTTATCGGGCAAGCTCAGATACGAGGAGCGGCTGGTGGTGGAGGGGCGTTATCGCAGCACCACTCTCGACTACGCTAAAGCTATCGAGGTCTATCGCACTCTGTCTAGCTTGTTTCCCGACAAACTCGATTATGGGTTGAGCCTGGCCGACATGCAGGATTACGCGGGCAAGCCGGCCGATTCCATCAGTACATTGGAAACTTTGCAAAAACTTCCCGCGCCGGCCGGCGCCGATCCTGGAATCGACTTGCGACTGGCATCGGCCCTGTCGGATTCCGACCATGCCAAAGCGCTCGCCGCCGACGAGCAAGCCATAAAGAAGGGACTAGCGTCCGGTGCGAAATTGCTGGTTGCCCGGGCCAATGGAAACAAGTGCGTTAACCTCGTCGCCATTGGCAAAATCAATGAGGGTATCGCGGCCTGCCAGGAGGCCCAGCAACTCTATGCCGCGGCCGGTGATCGCAACGGAGTGGGGAAAATACTGAACGATATCGGCTATGCGCACGTTCAGCAGGGAAACCTTGCCGAGACCGAGCATTTGTGGCAGGAGGCGGCGCAAACTTTTCGCGAGGTTGGCAACGATGACAATGTCGCCACCAGCCTGGCCAATTTTGCGGCTGTAGTCTATGTCGAGGGGAATCTCGCCAAAGCGAAAGATCTTCTCCGCGAGGCGCTTCCCAGATACCACAAGGTTGAGGATAGCGAAGGCGAAGCTCTAACCCTGATCAATCTTGGTGAACTGCAGGCCGACCAGGCAGACTTGAGCGTCGCCGTCGCCACCTATCGGCAGGCCCTCGAACTGGCACAACGGATCGATGATAAGCACGCCGTGGGATACGTGCTGGCCGGACTCGGTCAGCCGCGTCTCCAGCAAGGAGACCTGGCGGGGGCGCGGAAAGCGTTCGAGCAGTCCCTCGCGATTCGCAACGAACTGGGCGAAAAGCCAACGGCGGCTGAGTCTCGAACTTATCTGGCCGAAGAATCCATCGAAGAGGGCCACGCCGCTGCCGCCGAAAAGTCGGCCCGTGAGGCCATGATGGAGTTTCGCAGCGAGCAACAAGCCGACGATGAGCTGACCGCGGCCGCAGTCCTGATCGAGGCATTGCTGGCGCAAGGCAAAGCGGCGGACGCCAAAACCGCGGCCGATGCCGAAGTCGAGATCGCAGCGAAGAACCAGAATCGGCCCGTTAGTATCAAGTTTGCAAACGCTTCCGCTCGCGCCCTCGCCGCATCCGGCAACCTCGCGGAGGCTAAGTCGAATCTCGAAGCCATCTTGAAGGGCGAGATCAAGCAAGGTTTTCTTGCCGATCAATTCGAGACTCGTCTCGCACTCGCTGAAATAGAAATGAAATCAGGACACGCGGCAGCCGCCCAAGCTCAGCTCGCAGCCCTCAAGCGCGATGCTCAGGCGCGGGGCCTGGGCCTGATTGTCCGAAAAGCAGGGGAGTTGCAAAGGTCTGCGCCGGACAACACATAAGATTTCAAACCGGAATTCCGGGTCCGCTGCGAACGCCGGCGGCTACCCCAAAATGAGCAGATCTCGACCACCGTCTCGAAGCATCGGTTCCTGACTGTAGATTTAATCAATTCAATCGTCCTGGCACGTCGTATCATGCCCGGCCCCTGTGCATCTGCGCAGCTCGAAGTAAGCCAGAAGACCGGTACTAGTAAGCGACATGGATTCGCGACATTGGTTTGGCCCGATTGCCGTCGGACGACGGGCAACCCTTCCATAATCCGGTGAGGGAAGGGTTGCCGACAACCAACCCAGTCCCCAATGCGGTTTTCTTAAAGGGCTTCGTTTGGGAGGGTCACGCGTGATAGGGATAGCTATGCAAATCTTAAGGTTTATCCGTCCCGCCGGGAGCGATCACCATTGAAAGGCTGCGAATGCTGTCCCGGAGTTTGTTCAGAGTCTGGGATGCCAGATTGCCGAGGGGATTCTCTTTCTCTTCGACATCACTGAACCCCGCCTTTTCCATTTGCCTGGCGGCAGCGCTGAATCGTTCGGAACTCACGTCGTCCATCCCAATGAAGCGGAACGCTTGAGCAAGTGGTATCCCATCAGCTCCACGGTGCATGAATTCGATTTGTGCAGTCACTTTCCCAAACACAGTGCCCAAATCCATTTGCGCCAGCGTTCCCTCAGGAATAGGACCATTGGAAAGGATAGCAGAGCCTCCAGTAAGGGAGAGACGTCGAATTAGGCCAACAAATTTGTTGCTATCGACGGTGAATATTGCCCGCTCGTTATTGGGGACACGGATGCGTGGCGGCCTGGTGCGCTTATAAGGCTTCTGTAACTTTCTTGCCACAACAAGCAGCATTACAACTGAACGTAGTGGGGTCAATGTTACTTAAGTGTTCTAAATAGTAATCTTTTTAGCTCAGTTTCCGGCTTGCATGACAAAAAAGGACAGCGCGTGGCAGGTGCCCGTTGGCAGCTCCAAACTGCAAAGGCCCGCTTCAGCGAGCTCTTTCGCCGTGGATGCCAGTGATTGAGCGGGCGATCGAGACGGCGGCTTTGATGCTCGGGAGCGCCCGCTCCCGAGGATACTGTTTGGAGATGATCTGTGCGGACTTCCTGGCGGGAGCCAACCTGGACCACGGAGACCCGGAGATGCTGTTCTCGATGACGAGGTTCTTCAAGCTTCTGCCTGAAGAGCAAAGGCAGAAGTTCCTGTCCTGCTTACATCAGGAAGCTTCGTGACAGAAATGGTTCCGAAGCGCCCACCCTTGCGGGTAGGTCCCCACTCGTATAAGGAGCTTTGTCGCCTGGTCTTAGCGCGAGACAACTGGAGATGCCAGGTCCGTGGCTCAAGAAACAATCTGCAGGTACACCACCAGCGACTAAGCAGTCAGCAGGGCTCGGACGAGGATTCTAATCTAATCACGCTGTGTGCCCGCTGCCATGCACAACTGCATGGCAGCCGCAGTGAGAATTGTCGGCTAAGGGAATGACAAAAAGGGTCCCGTGCAGTCAGCACGATCAGTGTCGATACAATGTAGGCGTCGGTGTGTACGTTAATATCGTCAATATCGTCCAAGAATAGTGCCGATCACCGGCAATATGCTCGTTGTCACGGCAGCCGTTGCAATAGTGTAGCTACCCCGCACCGATGCATACAGGCGGAATTGGCTCCAGTCCGACTGATCACGCCTGAGTCTGGTACGCTGTTGAACCGTACGTTGGGGGCAGCTAGGATAGGACAATCAGCAGGCTTCCATCTGCTCGTAAACGCGGAGGAGAAATGATCCGCTTCACAGTGAACGGCACGGAAAGGACCTACGACGGCGATCCCGAGATGCCGCTGCTGTGGTACCTGCGCGATATCGCCGGATTCACCGGCACAAAGTTTGGCTGCGGCATGTCTCTATGCGGAGCCTGCACGGTCCATCAGAACGGTGAAGCGGTGCGATCCTGTTCCGTCGCGATGAAAGAGCTAGAAGGAACCAGCATCACCACGATCGAAGGGATCTCCGCTACAGGACTGCACCCCGTGCAAAAGGCCTGGATGGAGATCAAGGTCCCGCAATGCGGATATTGCCAGACCGGCCAGATCATGCAGGCCATCGCTTTTCTGAGGCAGAATCACAATCCCAGCGACCAGCAGATCGACGAGGCAATGTCGGGCAATCTCTGCCGCTGCGGAACCTACCAGCGCATTCGAGCGGCGATTCACCAGGCTGCGAAGGAGATGGCATGAACAACATCCAGAATGTCAGCCGCCGCGGATTTCTGAAGGGCGCCGTCGCAGCTGGGACGTTTGTGCTGGGTGCACGCCTCGTACCCGAACCGCTTTGGGCCGACATACTCAATGATGCCCCAGACCTTTTTCAGCCAGGTATCTTCCTCAGTATCGCAAGTGACGGCACCATCACCATCGTTGCTCATCGCTCCGAGATGGGTTGTGGCAGCCGCACAGCGCTGCCCCTGGTCGTAGCCGACGAACTCGATGCCGATTGGTCGAAGGTCAAGATTGACCAAGCCATCGGCGACGCCAAGTATGGCGATCAGGATACCGACGGCTCACACTCGGTTCGCAGTTTCTTCGACCAGATGCGCCAGGTCGGCGCTACCGGCCGCGTCATGCTGATCACCGCGGCCGCCAGGAAATGGCGTGTAGCGGAGAAAGAGTGCACTACCGAGCCGGGCTTCGTCGTGCACAAGGCAAGCGCCCGCAAGCTTAGTTACGGCGAACTGTCGGCCGCCGCCGCCAAACTGCGTGTTCCCAGGAAGGAAGATGTTCCGCTCAAGAGCCGGTCGGAGTGGCGCTACATCGGCAAAGACAACGCCCTGTTCGATCTCCCGGATATCGTCACTGGCAAAGCCACGTTCGGCATGGATGCCAAGATGCCCGGCATGGTATATGCCTCCATCGAGCATCCGCCCGTCCTCGGACAGAAGATTAAGTCCTATGACGACAAGGCGGCTCTGAAGGTGCGCGGCGTGAAGCAGACGCTGACCATCGAGACGTTCAAACCGCCGCACCACTTCCAACCACTGGGCGGGGTCGCCGTCATCGCCGATGACACCTGGGCTGCCTTTCAAGGGCGCAAGGCTTTGAAGGTCAATTGGGACACCAGTCCCAACGCGGTCTACAACTCCGATCAGTTCCGCAAGACACTTGAATCCACGGCCCGTCAGCCGGGCAAAGTAGTCCGCAACGTGGGCGACGTGGACGCGGAATTTGCCAAGGGCGGCAAGATCATCGAGGCGGAATTTTACGCTCCGCATCTCGCGCATGCCTCGATGGAGCCACCGGTCGCCGTCGCCGAATACCGCGATGGCAAGGTTCTGGCATGGGCCCCGACTCAGAGCCCGCAAGCCGTGCAGGAAACGATTGCCAGTGTATTGGGCGTTAAGAAAGAGGACGTCACCTGCCACGTCACCCTGCTCGGCGGAGCCTTCGGCCGGAAATCAAAACCCGACCAGGTCGCGGAAGCAGCCGTTCTCTCGAAACAGCTCGGCAAGCCAGTGAAGGTTGTCTGGACCCGTGAAGACGACATCCAATTCGACTTCTTCCACTCGGTCGCCGCCATGTATATGAAGGCGGCGGTTGGACCGGACGGCAAGCCGACGGCCTGGCTGCAGCGCACCGCCTATCCTCCGATCGGCTCCACCTTCGATGTGAACGCCAAGTACGCTGATGATGAAATGGGCCTGGGCTGGAACAACCTGCCATTCGACATTCCTAATCATCGCGCCGAGAATGGACCCGCCGACGCCCATGTACGCATCGGTTGGTTGCGCAGCGTTGCCAACATCTATCACGCGTTTGCCATTCACTCTTTCGCCGACGAACTGGCCAACGCCGCCAACAAGGACTCCGTGCAATACCTGCTTGAGCTGATTGGCCCCCCACGCATCGTCCCGCTGAAGGCCGAGCCAGACGAGCAGGAAGAACAGAAGCGCTATCCGCTCGATACAGCCCGCCTGCGTCGCGTAGTGGAAATGGTGGCGGAAAAGTCAGGCTGGGGAAAAAGTCCTAGTGGGAAAGGACATGGCTTCGGTGTCGCCGCACACCGCGCCTTCCTGACTTACGTGGCTACGGTGGTGGAAGTCGAAGTAGACGAAAAGGGTCAGGTGCAAATCCCCAATGTCTGGACAGCGGTCGATACTGGGACGGTCGTCGCGCCCGACAACGTCCGCAACCAGATCGAGGGAGCTGCCAACTTCGGCGCAAGTCTCGCCCTCCTCAGCGAGATCACTGTCACCAATGGGGTAGTGAACCAGAGCAACTTTAACGACTATGAGCTCGTTCGCATGAACAGCGCTCCGAAACACACCAGCGTTTACATCGTCGAGAGCGATGCTCCTCCTGCTGGCGTGGGAGAGCCCGGAGTGCCGCCGTTTGCTCCGGCTTTTTACAACGCCATCCATGCAGCAACCGGCAAACGCATCCGCGAAATGCCGCTCTCGAAGACGCAGCTGGTCTAACCGCCGCGAGACCAACCTCGAGGGAGGGAGCTGAGATCCGCCCCCTCTCGCCTTCTCGGCTCCAAGTCTTGCTTGCGTCGTTCGTTTTTGACTACATTCCTGACTTCACAACAAGTTCGTCGCCACCCATCCTCCGAGCGCACAGTAGCAGCAGAACCATTTCGCATGCGACCATGATCCAAAGACCGCCTCCCGCGGCCCATTCGAAACCTATCGTCGGACACGGCAGATTGGCAGAGTCAGCAAATCGGCTTGTTGAACACAGAGCACCTGTTGGCTTTGTTTCGCAAGGAGCCCCTTATGAGAGCGTGCAATTTCGCCTTGTTCCTTATTATTAGCAGCCCAGCCGACGAAATCCGTGAAGTGGACACCCAGCATTCATCTCCGCCTCAAATTCCTGTGGTTTGTCCGGATCGGCCACTATCACCTCGCGGCAGTTACAGCGAAGGTTGCGCAGCTGCTGTCGCTTTGCGAATTCGGTCAGACTCCGCTCTACTCGCGCCAATCGCTTGCGCAGACTGAGAAGGATTCTTGACATCGATTCCATCCTGCCAAGGTTTTTCAGCACTTGGCGCAAATTCCGGCCTCTTGAATCATTCGGACACTTCCCTGAGAGAACCCATGACAGAGGAGAGGCTCCGAGACATGTTCCGACATCATTAGATGCCACGTTGAAGCAGATGTTAACGTTACCGTGAGAGCCTTTTGGGGCACGCACCTTGGTGCGCAGGCGACGGTACTTGGCTCCAACGAAACCTTATTTCTCCGGCAATCCGTGGAAAGGTTGGGAGCATCCCTACGGGGCCAGCCCCCATAAGCGCTAACTTAAGAGGCAAGTTGTCCGCTCTTGCGACTATTCTCGGGACATGGCTATCGCAAGAGAAAACCGGAAAATACTTGCTACGCTGTTACCTCCCGACCTCCAGATTGGCAACAAACAGCGCGTCCATCGGGAACAATTGAGCGTTTGCGGGATTCCGGTCCCCGGAGGAGCTGCTGCGTCCGCTATTGCTCCGTGTTGCTTACTCGCTGCGGGGAAACGGCGTTTCACGTTAGGTTGGTTGACTGGGCAGCGCGCACGGATTTGTCTACGAGCGCACACGTTGTTGGCGATTATCTGATCCTGCCGCCCAGGCCCTGTTTTCGTGGGACAGCGCGCTACAGCGCTGCGAGGCGGGTCGAGGATAAGAGGTGTTTTGAGAACGGAGTGGCGGCGGCGATCAGGGCTACAAGTGAGCCGGTCTTGGAGCCAGGCGGATCGGGTCTACGTTCAGCAAGATTAAAGCCAGGATCCGAGAGCACAGGGCCTAATTGAGCTTTCTCGACAGCCAGCCTATACGTGTTAGGTATTGCATCGCCCAACTGCCTCGACGAGGACCTTAAAGTTATGTTCCAGGCAATGTTCTGATTTCTCAAAGTACTTGGCTGCCCCCGCATTTAGTAGCTTGTCCTCGTTCTTTTGTGAGAGGCCGGTGAGGACGAATATTGTATCCTTCGTACACCCCATCTTCAGTGCTAAGAGTACCTCGATTCCCGACATTATCAGTAGCATCATATCAAGTAAGATCAGGTCGGGAAGTGTCTGACGACCGGCGATCAGCCCTTCCTTACCATCACCGGCCAAAGTCACTTCATGTCCTGCACTAAACTAGAGCTCTTTTCATGCCAGCTTGAATGATTCTGCTATCGTCAATGACAAGAATTCTCATAAGCCGTACTACTCTAGCTCGGAAGAAACGGTCGCTCTTTGAGCAGCGTTACACTACAGAAACTCGGTTTCTTCCTCCATTCTTAGCCTCATACAACGCTTTATCCGCCGCCAGAAGCATTTCTTTCTCCGAAGCAGCGGCGGCTCCTGCTAAAACCGTGGCGCCGATGCTAGCGGTCACTGGAATCTCAGAACTCGCAGTAAGGATCGGTGCGGATGCAATTGCCAACCGAATTCTGTTTGCGCTTTGCTCAACTTCAACTTCGTTGCAAGCGGGGAGCACTACTAAGAATTCTTCCCCTCCATAACGCCCAACCAGGTCATAGGAGCGGACACTGTGGACAATACGGTTTGCAACCTCCCGAAGAACAACATCGCCAGTTAAATGTCCGAAGGTGTCATTGATCTTCTTGAAGTGGTCCAGATCGAGCATCAGGACCGATGTCGACGTCTTTGCTCGTGCGGCACGCTCCAGTTCTCGATGCAGCAGGTCCAAAACTGCTCCCCGATTCCAGATACCGGTGAGCACATCATGCGTCGCTTGAAATCGAAGTTCGTCGCGAGCATTGATCAAATCCTGCTGCAGCGTGAGAATGCGCCGACCGACCCGCAATCGGGCTCGTAATTCATTCCGGTCAAATGGCTTGGTCAGATAATCGTCAGCTCCCGCCTCCAGCCCCATCACCACGTCTCGTTTGTCGTCCTTCCCGGTCGCCAACAAGATGTACTGATAGGGGGACCTCTGCCGTTCGCGAATCCTGCGGCACAGCTCCGTGCCGTCAATCCCAGGCATTACCCAATCAAGGATTAGCAACTCGGGTGGATGCTCGTGCTGCAGGATGCTCCAGGCTTGGGCGCCGTCTTTCGCAATAATCACGCGATAACCCCAGCTCTCCAACCAGGTCTGAAGTATTCTGCGGAACATAGCGTCATCGTCGGCGATGAGCACATGGCCACTCGGACTATCCCCCGCTGGTTCCAGAGAATGGAGCGTCGTCAGCTGACCAGTACTCATTGTCCAGCCCCTGAGGACGCCGCCAAAATCTTTCCCGATTTCGGCTCGCGCATCGCTGCAATGATGGCAGAAATCTCAGGTTCGAAGGAGACGAATACCCGGGCTGCCTGCTCAAGGTTATGTCTCCGGCCCAGTTCCTCCAGTTCGCGAGCCTTCTGGGTCACGTCCGTGATCCCTAGATACCCCAATTCTCCTTTCATGCTGTGCGCTGTTTTCTCTACCGAATCGGCATCTCCTTGAGCTAAAGCGCGACGCAATGTCTCCATATGCGTGGGAGCCTGATCGACGAATATCTCGATCACTTCATGAAGGAGCTTTTCGTCGCCCCCGAGCCGCTCGAGCATTTGATTGAAATCTAAGGTCACCGACTTCGCCGATTGCGCTTCCCGGCGGACTTTCGTGTTCGTCAAACCAATGTCGGTGCTGGGTGAACCCATTGCCTTAGCGATTGCCAATTCCAGCTCTCTGCTATTGATCGGTTTCGACACGTATCCGTCCATCCCTGCCTCCAGGCAGCGCTCCCGGTCTCCTTTCACGGCATGGGCCGTGATGGCAATGATCGGCAAATGAAAGCGCGTGGTCGTCTCCTGCAGGCGAAGACTCTTGGTGGCAGTGAGGCCGTCCATTTGTGGCATCTGGATGTCCATCAGCACCAGATCGAAGGAATGAGCTGCCAGCAGCACCAGTGCCTCGGCCCCATTGTTTGCTACGGTAATCGCGTGCCCCATTTTTTCCAGCATCCGGGTGGCCACAACTTGATTCACCCGGTTGTCCTCTGCCAGCAGAATGTTAAGAAGCTTGCCTTGCGGCGGTTTCGACAGAGTTGTTGTCGTCGGTTGCGAGATCGCACGGTTCTGTCCCAGCACCGTCAAGATCGCTGACAACAGTTCCGCTTTTCGAATTGGTTTGAAAAGGTAGGACGTGATGCCCAATGCGCGGCAACGCTCGGCGTCTCCACGATGTCCCGCCGAGGTGAGCATCATAATCGCCATCATGCCGAACCCGGGCCGATGTCGAATTTCCTCGACCAGGGCGAAGCCGTCCATCTTCGGCATATGCATATCCGTCAGAATCAGCTGATATGGCTGTCCCCCTTGCTGAGCTGACATCAGTTCAGTCAGGGCCTGTTCGCCGCCCTCGACGCCTGTGCTTTCCACTTCCCAGCGTTTCAAAATCTCCTGTAAGATTCGCCGATTCGTGAAGTTGTCATCAACCACCAGGACCCTGAGGCTGCGCAGACGGTCGGTAGGAACAATCGTCTCAAGGTCAGGATCACTGTGAACAGCTCGTAGCTGGACAGTGAAGTGGAACTGGCTTCCCCGATCTACTTCACTCTCCAACCAGATTTTGCCGCCCATCATCGAGATGAGGCGGGCAGAGATGGTCAATCCCAAACCTGTGCCGCCATAGTTGCGCGTTGTGGATGTGTCCGCCTGGGTAAAAGGGTCGAATATGAATTTCTGCTTCTCGGGGGGAATTCCAATTCCAGTATCCGCCACTGTAATCCGCAGGATTCGCGTGCCGGCGGTATCAGCTTCGGCCTTGACTTGAAGAGCGACCTCTCCCTGATGGGTGAACTTGATCGCATTGCCTATCAGGTTGAGAATGACCTGCCGCAGGCGAACGGCATCGCCCGAAACCCATTCCGGCACATCGGAGGCGATGTCGCACAGAAGCTCCAGGCCCTTTTCGTCGGCGCGCAATGCCAGTGTCTTCAGAGTTTCTTCCAGGCAATCCCGCAGATTGAAGTCAATCGTTTCCAGCTCAACTTTGCCGGCTTCGATTTTGGAAAAGTCCAGAATGTCGTTGATCACCGTAAGCAGAGTATTTGCCGACAGCTCAACCGTTTCGAGATACTCCCGCTGTTCCGGATTGAGTTCCGTGTCGAGCGCCAGCTCCGTCATCCCAATCACGCCGTTTAACGGTGTGCGAATCTCATGGCTCATGTTCGCCAGGAACTCGCTCTTTGCACGGCTCGCCACTTCGGCGGCATCTCTCGCCCGGCGCATTTCAACCTCTGCTGCGATGCGCTCAACGACTTCCTGCTGCAAGTCTGCGGTCCGATTTCGCACCCGCACTTCCAGTTCGTCTTTTGCTTTCTGTAAAGCCAGATCTCGCTGTTGAATGCCTACCAACATCTCATTGAAAGAGACGACCAGCTTGCCCGCCTCGTCGTTACTGCGTGGAACTGCTCGCAAGGAGTAGTCTTGCCCGACCGATACTCGCCCGGCGACTTCAGCCAACGCCACGATCGGGTCACTCACAATTCTAAGTAGCCGCGACGAGGCCAAGTAGGTGATAAGGATGGAGACCAGCAAGACCAAGACCGAAATTTGTGCGTACTCTCGCAGCTTGGCTCGGAGTTCGCTCAAGTCTGAGAGGATCACGATGGAACCAATTTGCTCACCATTCAAGGAAACGCCTTGGGCGAGGATTATCGTCTGCCGGTCAAAGCGGGCGCCGACCTTTTGCCAGACTGGCATTTCGAAATTGGCCTTCAGATCGGAGCGGCGGTACTCCGCAAACATCGCACCCTTATCATCGTAAAGAGAAGCGCCAAGAATGTTTTGCTCGGCCCGCAGTGCTCCCAGGATTTCCCGACCCGTCTTCTTGTCATCGAAGGTTAAAGACGCAGCTGCATTCGCGCCCAGCGTATCGGCCAACGTTGCAAGTTCACTGATCGTTGTCCTGCGAAAACTCGCGCGCTCATAGATGCCGAATCCGGTGCACGCCAGCGCGAGCGCTAGGATGGTCGCGCCCAGAGTTACGATGGCAAGCTTACGCCTTATCGGTTGATTCTTGAAAAGCATGCTCTACCTTCTACTGCCTCCAATGACGGCCTTAGCCAGCAGCAACAAGCGTGAACTAACTCTGAGATTGGCGGTTTCGGCAGCTTCCTGGTTGATTTCAAATCGAATTTTTCGGTCTTCCACGAAGAGACGGATGATGCCACCTTGCTGCAGGAAATCGTCTGATTCGCCTACCGTCAGTACCGATGTCTTGGGCAAACCCGACATCAGCACAGTGACGTTCTTCCTCTCATCCTTGTCGATAAAAACCACCTGGCATCCCTGACCTTCTTGAACCTGCTTGATATGACGGATCCGTACCATCCTGGCGGCGATGGTCTTGCCCCGAACTGTTTCTTCCAGATCGCCGTGAAACGGATCCTCTCCCACAACGCAGATGACAAATGGATTGTCAGCATTCCCCAGTGCTTCCGCCGGCCACTCCACAAACTGGGCGAAATGGAAGAGAAAAGCTGCCTTCAGGCGGTATTCGTCAACTTGGGATTGCGCGATAGACACCGTCGGACAGATCGCAATTAGCAAGGCAACAAACGCCCCAACTAAAAGTTTCGAGCGAGCCCCAACCGGTCCGCCGGCACAGCCCGAACTCCAGCGCGAGCGACCGTCGAACTTGCGTACGCCGATCTGCAGGGGGCAGAGATTCACCTTTTACCTCTACAGAAGTTGCCCTTCAACGGTTGAAGCTGCACGCTTGTTGTTTCGAACGGCTCTTCCTGCCGGCCATTCCGATGGCTTCCGATCATCAATGGGATACGGCGCGACACCACGATTCGGCTGCTTACCACAAGGCGAAGACATTCATTGCCGCCTGCGTCCTTAAAAACGCCACGTGACCTTGGCATATGCGCTCCGCTTGATGAGATCCGACTGCACAGACGAGTCCGGGCCTGTGTACTCCAAATGCCGGTCGCGCTGCAAATTTTGTCCCACTACACTGATGGAGAACCGCTCCCCCGCCTGCCAAGTTATGTTGCTATCTAGGCGCGTGTATGATGGGACCGCGAGCGCGGGAAGGGACCCGACAAAATTTGCGGCGGCATTCCACTGCAAGTGACGGGGCAAATTTACCTGTGAGCGCAATTGGGCCTGATGAGTGGGAACACTGCCTTCAGTCTCCGGAGCAGTCGTTAAGTCATCGCTTGAAGCTTCCCGGTGCAGGTGCATGGTAAGGAATGAGTAACTCGGACTGAGAGTCCATCGGCGAGTCACTTTCCAGTCAACCAACGTCTCAAAACCATGAGTTTCTCCGTAGAGCAGATTGGCAAACCTGCTCAGCACGACCAGATGGGGAGTTGGGTCAGCATCAAACAAAGGCGAGCCCGGTTCCACCGACACCAGGTCACCATAATGATTGAAAAAGATTGTCGAATCGAGTGAAACGCTGCTCGACAACCGGGCACGATATCCTGTTTCGACGGAAGTTTCTCTCTCCGCTTTCTCGTTTGGATTTCCCGTATAGCCGACGAGCATTGGGATGTTGTTCGGCCCAGACAGCGCCGCCAGATTCACAAGAATGCCCGTATCACTTCGAGCCGGTGTCCGCTGGGCCTGTGAAACCGCGGCCCAGAGTGTGTTTCGAGCATTGGGGGTCCAGGCAATCCGGCCGCTAGGCTCAAGTCCGAAGCCCGTATAGTCATTGTGCTCAAGCTTTGTTCCCAAACTCAGATACAGACGCTCCGGTAGGACTGTGATTTCGTCCTGGACGAACGAACTGAACAGCTGAGTTGTTCGACTGGCAGGAGTGAATGAAATCCTCAGCGTGGCAAGCGTATCGTCGGAGCTCACCCGGTAACCTAAACCCCATACAAAATCCTGCCTCGTACCCCAACCGATGTGGTGCTGGAAATCGAGATCAAAGGTGTTCACGCCAAATCCGTAGGTAGTATCGCTCCGCGTGTTCCGGTCAAAATACGCCTGCAGTGACGTCTCTGAATGAGCAGAGGCAGTATGATTCCATCGTGACAACAAGTCCCATCCTGAATAACGGTCCCGGAGATCAAGAAGACCATTTATCGGCGGAGAAATCGAGACGACCGAACTAGCGACTTCCCCTGCATTTCCACTATTGGCGTCGCCTTCGACGGTGATAGAGTCTTGAGCAGACGCGCTGGTGTCAACGCGAAAGCCACCATGAACCATCTCCCAATCGTCGTTCCCGTTCAAACCGAATGGAGCCGGATATTGGTTTCGATCGAAGCCATCGGCGAACAGCCGATAGGACGTCGCTCCTCCGAGTCTTCCTCCGTATCGCGCAGCACCGAAGCCGTGTTCATAGCTGCCGCCTCCAGCAGTTGCAAAGGCGCCCTGAGTGGCGCTCGCCTTCTTTGTAATGATGTTGATAACTCCGTTGACGGCGTTGGCACCCCACACTGTGGCTCCTGGACCCCGTATAACCTCGATTCGATCAATGTTGTCCAGAAGTACATCCTGCGCGTCCCAGAACACTCCCGAGAGCATCGGTGTATACACCGTGCGCCCGTCGACTAAGACCAACAATTTGTTCGAATACTGGCCATTGAAACCACGGATGCTGATAGCCCATTTGCTGGAGTTGATCTGGGCCACCTCCACGCCTGGGACCATGCGCAATAAATCTGGAATGCTGTTGGCGCCCGAGCGCGCAATGTCCTCAGAGGTAATGACAAACACTGCTGATGCGGCTTCAGAAATCTTCTGTTCCTTTTTCGAAACCGAAGTTACCTCCATGTTCATCAGATCTTCGAGCTTTAGTTGCGTGAGATCTTGCGGCGATGCCTGACCCTGTACGATCTCACACGCTATTATGAATACCATCAACCTGAGGAGCGCATTCCTCCCTGAAATCATGAAACATCCCATCACTTTCTTCAGGACTGCAATGTGTCTCGATTTCATACGTTTGTCTGTGAATTGGAGAGATTGGCGACTTGTGCGGATCAGTCCGACACCCGCAAGAGTGGTCTATTTGTTCGACAGGCGCTTCTGCATCGCACCGTTCGGCCATGCGGGCGACTTTAACTGATCTCTTTGATTGCACTTAAATGGCCGATTTCCGGCATCTCTAGAAGCTCGTCTTATTCGCAAGGACCTACAGACTTCTGCGATCCGGTCCACAAAATTAGGCATGTAAGCAAACGGAGATGGGGTGGTGTTTTTCGGCCTTGAAGGACATCGAGTCGTTGGCCGGGTTGCAGTCGTTCGTCTACGACAGCAGGCTTGCCCCCGTCTCAATCGTCCCGTTCGTGCTCTGGAACTTGTGTATAGTTGTGGCCTATCTCGTGAATTCTGCGCAATGCCGACCTTGGAAAGGGTGACCGAGTGAGACGCTCTCCGCGGTATTATCTGGTTCTTCTGTTCGTTACAACCTTCTTTCTAGTTCAGACCGATTTCTTGCTTTGGGCACAGGGAAACTCCGGTGAGCGGATCTTCTATCATGCCAAAGTCTTTACCGGCGATTCACAGAACCCTTATGCGGAGGCGGTTGCGATTCGTGGAGACAAGATCATCGCGGTGGGCAACTTGCCGGAGGTGGCGAAGTCTTTATCCGAGAACGCCGAACGCATCGATCTAGAGGGCAAGAGCCTTTTCCCAGGATTCATCGATTCGCACAGCCACTCGATCGACGGAGGGCTAGGTCTGGTTTCTGCTGACGCGAGCGAGAAAGTGCAATCGCTCAATGATCTTCCGCCATTTGCCGAAGAGGCGAAGAAGACGGGTAAGGGCATGCGCGGCGACATTCTTGAGATTCTTGGCCTGCCGCTCGAGTTCTGGTCGCACTGCGACGTCCTCAATACCGAGTTCAGCACCGGGGCTTACGAGAAGCAAAGCGTTCTTCTGCGCGGAATGGATGGGCATACGGCGTGGGCGAATCGCGCGCTGTTGCAGCGCGCGGGCATAACGGCGAATTTTCTGAAGAAACTATCCGCCGGGGAGCGGAGTTACTACGGCGTGGATAAAGACCTGCAGCCGAACGGCTTTCTCGTCGACGCCGGCATGGCGAAAGTCGAACCGCTGTTGCCTCAGCCCACCCCCGACAGGTTGCTGGCAGCCGGGCGTGCCGCTCTGCAATATAACTACAGCCTCGGCATCACGGCGTGGCTTGATCCGCTGGCCACTGACGATGTGTTGCAAGCCTACAAGTTGCTGGCCGACCGGGGAGAGCTCATTTCGCAAGTGGTGGCGTTTCCACAGGTGTTGGCGAAGGATCCCGCGGCGGAACTCGCGGCGGTGCAGAACACGCGCGAGGTTTACAAGAATGTGCCCAATCTGCACGTGAGCGGGATCAAGGTCTTCGCGGATGGAGTGGTGGAGTATCCGTCACAGACGGCACATCTCAGCAAGCCGTATAAGAACACGGGGCGCAACGGCGATTTGCTGTTTGATCCGAAGAAATTTGCCGAGCTGTGCGTAGCGGCCGACAAACAAGGGTTGATCATTCACGTACATGCCATCGGCGACGGTGCAGTGAAGGCGGCGCTGGATGGGATCGCGGCGGCGCGAAAGTCCAATGGCGATTCCCGGCTGCCGCATACGCTTACGCATGAACAGTTCGTGCAGCCGGAGGATTTTCCGCGGTTCCGGGAACTAGGCGTGTTGAGCGCGTTGCAGCTTTTATGGGCGGATGCGAGTCAGGACACGATTGAAATTGTGAAGCCGTACCTGGATCCTGATATTTTCAAGTGGCAATATCCGGCGCGGTCGATCCTCGACAATGGCGGGATCATTTCCGGCGCGAGCGACTGGCCGGTTTCGAGCGCGAACGTGTTCTGGGCGATTTATCAGGCGGAAACGCGCAAAGGACCGGAAGGAGTGCTCGACCCATCGCAGGCAATGCCACGCGAAGCAATGTTCTATGCCTACACGCGGAACTCGGCTCGCGCCATGAATCTCGATTCCATTGGAACGGTCGCCGCTGGCAAGCGCGCTGATTTGGTTCTGTGCGACCGCGACGTTTTGACGATTTCTCCGGAGGAGATGCGGGACGCGAAGGTGTTGTGGACGATGGTGGCTGGAAAGACGGTGTATCGGGCAAAGTAAGGCGGACCTGCGAACCAGGAATCGGTCAAGAGGAAAGCGCTCGCTGTTGTTGACGGCAAATTGCCCCGGTCACTCAGCGAATTGTCGCCAATGCGGAAGTAATCCGGGTGCCCTTCAGCGCTTCCTCTTGCGGTCCAGAAACGGGCTCGTAGCGATGAGCAGGATTCCGGACGGTTTGTTTGAATGCTAAGTCCAGCGAGGAGCGCGTGGTGTACAAAAAGCTGAACTCAACGGGAAACCAACCGTAGTCGAGCCGATTCACCTGCCTGTTGAAGTGCATCCGCTATGCATTTGTTGGCTTGCCAAGGGCATGAACCTTATTGCCAACTTTCTTAAGCCAAGGTTGGTGCAGTCTCGTACGACTGTCGTCATCCCACTTTACGAGCGCGTCGTCTTCGTTCGTTTGCTCAACTGTTCCGAATTCTCCAGTCGGCTTTCCGAAGTTGCCTAAACCCTCGACACGATCACCGGGATTCAGTTCCAAGTCGGGAGCCTTGGGCTGGCAGAGCGGTGGCCTCTTGGCTCGGTCTGCGTCAGCAGTTGCTCCGGCGTGTGACAGAGGCGGTTGCGGAGCTTTGCGCAGTTTGGGTGTCAGTTTATTGATACGGTTCATATTCCATTACCCCAGTGGCCTTGCTTCGCCTGTTCACCTTCTCTATTGGTAAAGCATGCGCTTGGAAAGGATGCTCCGCTGATCTAAACTGCACAGTTCTGACGACTAATTTGACAGACTTGACAGATTGCAGACGGAAAAAGTGCGGGAGCTTCGGGTCTCGGCGCAGAAGCTAGTCGTGAAGAACGACGTTGAGAAGTGAACTGTGAACCTGCAATGCATCGCCAGCTTGATAATCAATGAGCCCCAATTTCCTAAACCTGTTCATGAAAAAGCTAACCCGCGAGCGAGTTGTGCCCACCATCTCTGCTAGAGTTTCCTGACTGATTTTGGGGACAGCAACTTCGTGCTTACCTTCCTTGCCGAAATGAGCCAGCAGGAGAAGAACACGAGCAAGGCGTTTCTCACTGGAATTGAAAAGCTGGTCAACCAAATCCTCTTCGTATCGGATGTTTCGTGTCAGCAAATATGCCACGAACATGTCGGACAACGCGTGCTCCCGGTGAAGCACTTCCATCATGTACGTCTTATCGATTCGCATCACGGAGCAATCGGTCATTGCGGTTGCGGAGCACATGCGGACAGGCTGCCCTGTAAGGCAACCTTCTCCGAAGAAATCGCCCTCGTTCAGAATGCCTATTGTGGCTTCCTTCCCGCTCTCCGACACAACCGTGAGTCTTACCTTTCCTTTTTGGATATAAAAAACAGCATCGGACGAGTCCCCCTGAACAAAGATCGGCTGTTTCTTGGGAAAAGCTGCGATCTTCCTACCGCCGTCCATGGTCGAAAGGAATGCCGTGGGATTGAATTTGCTGAGTTTTTTCGCCGCTACCACGGGTGTCACGATTAGCCCCCCTTCTCAAGAGTTCCGAATGCGCAGAAGGCAACTTACTAGGATAAATAAGTGCGGATAAGGGCGAGAACAACGTCAACTTTGCGGGCAAAACTGCGATCCGCTCGACGAAATAATGATTTCATCATTGGTGTCGAAAGTCAAGACAGGCGCAGACTTTCGAGCGAAGCGCGAGCCGCTCCTCGACTGATGTCGGGCACAATGACCAATTCAAGAGCGGTGACATCCGACAGTTCAACCTGAAATTCTTCGACCTCGCGGATGGTGTTAGGGGGACTGAAATTCCACAGCTGGCGCACAATTTCTCGGAAGGAGCGCCCGTCTGGAGACCATCGAAGGAAAAA
>Ga0208688_1000409_pt1 | contig 25113 bp, 31 predicted proteins | sample June2015DPH_6_15_FD_184696 | JGI IMG/M metagenome (GOLD analysis project Ga0208688, IMG submission 184696) | Peatland microbial communities from SPRUCE experiment site at the Marcell Experimental Forest, Minnesota, USA - June2015DPH_6_150... | ecosystem: Environmental > Terrestrial > Soil >... | reverse complement strand
CCAGCGGCTCCAGCAGGTCGGCCAAGAATTGTTCCAAGCGCTTTCGACATTTCTCGATTTCGCTCTCGGTCATGGACCGAAGCTTAGCACCTCTCGCAGGGGAGGTCAATAACCTAACGTAGTAGTACTAGGGGCTGGGGGTTTGGGGCTGGGGGAGTTCTGAATTATGAATTGCCGGCTGCCTGCTCTTCTTCCCCAGTCCCCAGTAGACAGAAGATAGGCGGTACGCAATAAGCAGCGGGCAGCCGGCAATGAGGGAAGTTAGGAAGGCAATTCATTCAACATTCAGAATTGTTCGCAGTGACTTTAGGCCGGCAAGGTGCATCCAATCTATTGCCGTGCTATACTTTGGACAGTAAGGGCCTCGTGGGCCCAGCGCTGAAGGAGCTTTCCCGGTGATGACCAACCGCATACGGGTTACGTTGATCTCAGTTTCCAGTCTTCTGATATTTTATGTCGTCCTCGGAGGATTGCTCGGCAAGAGCGACTCCACCTCGGAGAAGACCTACCGCGACTTGGGAGTTTATAGCGAAGTATTGAACCGCATCCGCCTAGATTATGTGACCGAACCCAACCTCAAGAAGGTAACGGACGGAGCAATTCGGGGCCTTCTCGAGGCCCTGGACCCTTACAGCACATACTTCACTCCTGGAGAGTATCAAGACTACCTGAAACATCCTGACCCGGGCCCAGCGGACGTAGGCATGTTCCTATCCAAGAGGATGGGTTATGCTACCGTGATTTCCGTGCTTCCAGGGAGTCCGGCTGAGAAAGCCGGCGTGAGGGCTGGTGACTTAATCGATCGCGTCGAGGGCTCGGCCACACGGGAGCTTTCCGTGTTGCAAATCCAGCGCCTGCTGGCTGGGGCGCCCGCGACCACGGTAAAGCTCTACGTGGTCCGGGAAGCACGAGGCGAGCCGGAGCCCATCACCTTGACACGTACCCTACTGAACTATCCTCCGGTGGTGGCAAAGATAGTGGACGACGGGGACGGGTATCTGCGCGTTTCAACCTTTGAGAAGGGGAAAGCGAAGCAGATTGCTGCCAAGCTCAGAGAGCTTGAGGCGAACGGAGCTCATAAGATCATTCTGGATCTGAGAAACTGCGCCGGCGGCGATGTGCAGGAAGCCGTTGATACAACCAGCCTTTTCCTGGACAAGGGATTGATTACTTACCTTTCCGGCCAACGTTATCCCAGGCAGGACATCACGGCCCATCCCACTGAAGGCGTATCCAATCTCCCCTTGGCGGTGCTCATCAACCAATCCACCGCCGGGCCTGCGGAGCTCATCGCCTCCGCTGTTCTGGGCAACAAGCGCGGTGAGGTGGTCGGGGTGCGCAGTTTTGGCGAGGGAGTTCTTCAGAAAACGATCCCGGTTGGGGATGGCTCAGCGCTGCTGCTCTCCGTGGCGAAATATTACGGAGCTGATGGCAAGGCGATCAACGATAACGGCGTTACGCCCAGCGTGGTCCAAAGCGCGGGAAGTACCTCCGCTGATATCGACGGCGAAGAGGAGACACAGAACCCCGAACACTTCGGTGGCAAGGATGATTTGCAGCTTCTCAAGGCAATTGAAATCCTGATGCATTCGTCGTCATCTGCTAAGGCTGCTTGATCAGTCCTGCGCCGGCATTGCCACGGATACTTGAACACTCAACCTTGCGCTCGATCCTGCGAGTATTTCTACCCTTGATTTCCACTCCTCACGGTATTCAAGCCTCAACGCTACGGCTTGCTTTCCTTCTGGCTCTAGCCATTTGTGCCGGAAGCTGTAAACGGCCTGTCTTCGCGCCCTTGCGCCAAGAGGATCAGCGGGAACTGGCGCGAAAGATCGAGAATGCCGTCGAAGCTGCCGGACGATCTCAAGTCTGGATCAAGTCACCCGTTGGTCTCACCTCCGGAAAGCCTGAAACTCCCGTTGAAGCGCGGGTCGGCGCTGAGGTTTATTCGACGGTCATGGCCGCCCTGCAACACGAGGCTGAGAAGAACCACCTGGAATGTGCCATAAATGAATCCCGGACCAAAGGGGGATGGCGAGTCGCTGATATCCGCTTGTTACGTTCTGGAAAGCAGGTGTCTCGATGGAAGCTCCATGAGGTCCGTCGCATCCTTCACGCCGCCATCATTATTGACGATCTCGGGGGAAACCTCGAGGCTGCGCGCCAACTGCTTGCTTTGCCGTATTCCCTGACATTCTCCGTTCTACCTCATCTTCCCGACTCTGTGGAAACCGCTGAAGAAGCTTGCCGCGCCGGACACGAGGTAATGCTTCACCTTCCGATGGAGCCGGAAGCGGGTTCCCAGGCCTCGCCCGGGAAGGGAGAAATCCGTGTCGGCATGACCAGCTTCGAGGTCGAACAAATCCTGCAATCAGACCTCGCTTCAGTTCCCCATGCGGTCGGCGTAAACAACCACATGGGGTCACGTGCCACCGCCGATCCCCGCTTGATGACTGCGGTAATGAGATCGCTTGCCGGGCGCCACCTCTATTTCGTGGATAGCCGTACCACAGCAGCCAGCGTGGCTCTCGAGGCGGCTCGCCAGCAGGGCCTTCCCGCCTTTTATCGTTCGGTATTTTTGGACGACACCGAGAGCGTGCGCTATACGCTTGGGCAGCTTCGCCAGTTCCGGCGCGTATTGGAAGAGCAGGGCACAGCCCTGGCCATCGGCCACCCCTACCCAACCACGATCGCCGCACTGGCCAAGTTTTTGCCCCAACTCGAAAGCGATGACGTGCAATTGGCGCCCGCCTCGCGACTCGTGCGGCTTCCGGAAGTCGCGCGTCTCAAGCCACCTCCCTATCGCACCGCCGTGCCCTGAGCCGGCTTTGTCCGATCCCTTCACTGTCATTCCGAGCGAATCGAGGAATCTCGCTCTGGAACCAAAGGGCGGGCGAGGTTCGGAAGTATCGAGCATGTCAGTGAGGGCTGGGAGGACTTGCAGCTAACATACTTTCTTTTCAACGACATTCCCGCTATCGACGAGTAACTATCTTTGTTTTCTATGACATTCCCGCTTCGTCGACAGGTTTTCCACAGCGGTCCTTTGTTTTCATAGACATTCCCGCGTTGCTCGTTCAATTTCTCGAAGTCGAGAAGTCGAAAGTCGAGGGTCGAGAAGTAACAACCACGTCCCAGGCTGCCGCTTGATTCGCTGTGCAGCCTGCCCCGTTGCGGGCTTTTCGTCCCCCTTGATACATTCTCGGGAGCGGGTTCGGGCGGGCAGTAACCCGCCGGCAGGCGGGCCGCATAGTACTGCCAGGCAACCGCACTTCTGGCCCCTGACACCTGAAACCTGACACCTGACACCTGACACCTGTTTTTCCTGCCTCCTGACTCCTGAATCCTAGTCCAGCCCCTAGCCCCTAGGCCCCAGCCCCCAACCCCTGGCGCCCGAAGCCTACTTTTCCGCTTTGATAAGCGCTTTTTGCACTCAAAATCGAGTTCGTTTTGAGTTCGTTTTTCGCTCCAGAAACAGCTAAGTGCTGTGTTTCCAATAAATGCTTAGGTTCGTTCCCTCTATTTAGTATCTTTTTTGACTATCGCTGCAATCTTCCCCAATCGCGACGGCGATTTAGGGCCCCTTCCAACCGGAATGGCGGTGCCTTCAGCATATGCCAACTACCGTAGGCTACCATATTTCCGGCCGCGTGTCAAGCGCTGAAACTGAAGATTCAGGGGGTGGGAATCCGAAGGCAGTAAGCGACAGGCAGTTAGGGCTAGGCAGTCGGCAGTAAGCAGAAGGCGTTATGGATTCTTACTGTGAACTGTAAACTGTGGACTGTGAACTATTTGAATTCCCTGCCGTTGACGGGCGGAAGGAAGGGGGCTCGGCGCTGGGTGTTAGGACCTCCGGAGAAGTGGCCCCAAAAATCAAAAATTGCTTGACAGGCACACGGTCAGCGTTGTACTATGACTACAACAGAGTGTGAGGAGGTGCGAAGTGGCTTCGACATTTGGGTCCTACTTCAAAGAACTGAGGACGAGGAAGGGATGGAGCTTACGTCGCTTCTGTGAGGCGAACGGCTATGACCCTGGAAACGTCAGCCGGCTTGAGCGAGGAGTGTTTCCTCCCCCCGAGTCGCCGCAGAAGATGCGAGAGTACGCTAAGGCACTGGCCCTCAAGGAGGGAAGCGAAGAATGGATCGAGTTCTTTGACAGAGCTGCCGCAGCGCGCGGGCAGCTCCCGGCTGACCTCCAAGCCGACGAGAAACTGGTCGGTCGCTTGCCGCTATTGTTCCGGACCCTGAGGGGGCGAAAGGTTACGCCGGAAAACGTCGATCAACTCGTGGAAATGATCCGAAGGGAGCAACCCGATTAGAATCCCCGTCCGCCGCCTCTCTTACAGCGAAATCCGTAGAATATCCGAGCAGTTCCTGCGCGAATTTCATGCGGAGGGCTCCATTCCAACACCGATCGAAGAGATCGCCGAAATCAAATGCGGCCTCGACATCATCCCCTTGCCCGGATTGCGCGACCTTCTTGAGATCGATGGTTTCATCTCCAGCGACTTGTCCTGCATTACTGTCGACCAGTTCATCCTTGAGAGACGACTAAACCGCTATCGCTTCACACTCGCACATGAACTCGGGCACCTCTACATGCACAGGGATATTTACACCGAGCTCAAGTTCGCCAGCCTGAACGAGTGGAAGCAATTCCAGAGGGAAGTGGACGAAACCGATTACAACTGGCTTGAGTACCAAGCATACGCCTTCGCCGGGCTGGTGTTGGTGCCCACGGCCCATCTGAGGGCTCAATTCCAATCGGCCGCCGATGCCGCCGAGCGCATAGGATTCAGTCGGCAAGGCGAGCCCGAAGCCTTCCTAGAGTATGTGACGGAAGCGCTGAAGGACGTCTTCCAAGTATCCGACGCAGTGATCGCGAAGAGGTTACGGTACGACAATTTTGATCGGTAGGAGACCACTCATGTCCATCTGCCACAGAACGTCACGACGCGTTGTTCGGAAAGCATCTCGGCTGATGCACGCAAGAAGCAAGGCAGTCCGTAGCGTGGCCGCCTCAGCATTGTCTCAGCGTCGCCACAGCCCCAAGCGCTCGACGAAACGATAAGAACGCCCGGAGCCTGGTCCAGCTCCTGCAAGCAGGAGTTGCCCTGTTCGCAGACATGTTGAGAGGCACACGCCTGCGCCACCCAGCCGAGACAAGCTGCCGAGGGGAGGAGGCGAGAGGATGAGACTGAGAGCGCTGAAGATTACTAACTTCGGGTGCATCGACGATGCTGGGTACGAGTTCGATGTCGATGATATCGTCGTACTTATAGGGCCCAACAACGTCGGCAAGTCAATGATCCTAGATGCTTACGAGGCCTTTGCGAGCGTCGGGGCACCACTAACCCTCAAAAACTTTCGAAATGAGGACCCCGCGAATTCCGTCGCCATTATCGCGGTCTTTGGTGATCTCGGCAGTGAAGACATCGAGACGGTCGGTGCAAAGTGGAAGCATAGTGACCCAAAGTACGGAGACTGCGTCCGAGTGAAATGGGAGTGGTCCGCACCGGATCAGAAAGGGGCAAAGTTTTCCTGGGATCCTGACAAGCGGGCCTGGGTGGCCGGCGGAATGGGCGGCTGGGATACCCTGATCGCCAGTCGAATACCGCTGCCTCTTCGCGTCCGCCCGACGGACGATGCGGCTACCACAGAAACCCAGATCGTGGAAATCCTGACGTCTGCCGCGAAGACCGCTATTAAGGCTGATGAGGGTCGCACCGCTGAGGTTGTCGGTGCTCTGAAGAAACTCACGGAAGAGCTTGCAAAGGAAGTCGGGGCGCAGCTATCTGAAGCGACTAATCGGATAGCAAGCCGCATAGGCTCTATATTCCCCGGCTACGCGGTGGATTTTACCCCCATGATTGGAAAGTTCGAGCCGGAGAAGGCAGTCGGAGCCGGTAGTTACATACGTGTAAGAGGCCCCGGGGAGGGTTGGCTTCCTCTGGCCCAGCAGGGGGCGGGGTTGCGCCGGACGTTCTTGTGGTCCGCCTTGGGAACGCTCGCAGACATCGGTCGCGTGAAGCACGGCAAGACCATGATCACACCGGATCGTCAGAGGGTTCTCCTGATCGAAGAACCGGAATCCTTTTTGCACCCGCCGATGGTGCGCGCCGCACGAGAGGCACTCTACGCGCTTGCGCAAGTGCCCGAGTGGCAAGTCCTCGCTACTACGCACTCGCCGGTCTTCGTCGATGTTTCGAAGCCCCACACGACGATCGTTCGGGTCGCTCGGGAGGGCGAGCAACGAACCCGGTTATTCTCGACCGATAAAGCCGCCTTCAGCGACGAGGAACGTGAGAACCTCAAGATGATTCGGTCCTGTCATCCGACCGTCTCAGAGTTCTTCTTTGCTGACCGTGTGATGCTGGTGGAAGGCGAAACGGAGCACGCCGTCATAAACGTGCTCCTCAGCCGAAGGTCGGACGCGGCCGCTGGACGGACGTGCGTGGTCAATTGCTTGGGCAAAGCGAACCTGCCTTTATTCCAAAAGATTCTCAATCAGTTCGGAACGCCCTACACTGTTGTGCATGACTCCGATGCACCGCGGGCCCTACGTGGAGGGAAGTGGCAGCGGAACCCCATGTGGACTATCAACGAAAGAATCCTAGAAGCCTTAGCAGCGAGAAACCCGCAACACCCAACCTCGAGCGCTATAGTGCATGTCCCCGACTTCGAGCAGTACTACTTCGGGCGAAGTCTGGCGTCGGACAAGCCCTTCCACGCCTTGAGGGTACTCTCGCGACCGGATTTCGATAGGGAGGCCTCGTTCGAACGCCTCCGGTCCATGGTCGACGGCATACTGCAAGGAACCCACCCTGGCAAATACACCTCGATGGCCGATTTGTGTGCACGGGTTACTGGGTGGGCCGAGAAGAGTATGCCCGAGAGGCCGGAGGAATGGGTGCTGGAGTAGTAGCGGGCCGAGGAACAAGGAGGAGAAATGGGACAACAACCCACGCAGTTAATTTCCCTGGCCATTAGCGTACTGTTTGGTGCCCTGCTCGGTGCTGCCGTCGTGTGGCTGCTTCTGCGGAAGCTCGCCGAGATGGCCCGCAGTCAGGCGAAGAGCGAGAGTCAGACTGAAATTGCCCGGCTCAACGAACGAGTTTTCTCCGTCACCGAAGATCTGAGCCAGCACCGGACGAGGCAAACCGAGTCCGAAACCAAGGCCACGGAACTGCGTGGCCAGCTTGACGTCATGCGTGACGAGCGCACCCGACTCCAAGAACGGGCGACTAGAGTGCCCACACTCGAAGCCCAGCTCGCTGAGTATGTGTCTCAACTGAATTCTCGTCAGGAGGAGAACACCCGCATCGCAACCCAGTTAGCGGAGCGCACCCTTGCTCTTGAATCCCTGGAAGGACGACTGACTGCATTAGAGGCTGAACACAAGGCCGATCTTGACGCGTTGGAAACACTCCGGTCCCGGCTGCAAGAAGAAACAAATCGGTCGGCAACACTGGCTGAGCAAAGCGCGCGTTTGCCGGAGGTGGAGAAGGCGCTCAATGCAGCCACAGCGGAGAAACAGCAGCTCAACCAACAAGTCGCCGACTTACGCCAGCAACTTGGGAGCTCAGAGTCCACTTTAGCGGGGCAGCAGGGGCAAATTACGAGCCTGGAAAGCGAATCGTCCCAGCTTGCGACGAAGTGTGACCAATTGCTAGCAGAGCAGCAGCGCCTCAGGACCCATCTGGCAGAGCTGACGACCACACTGGATGCTGAGCGCAAGCAGAGTGCCGAAAAACTGGCCCTTCTCAACGAAGCGGAGCAGAAGTTCTCCGCAAGCTTTGAGTCCCTTGCTAATAAGATCCTCGAAGAAAAGGCGCAACGGTTTACCGAACAGAATAAGGCCAATATCGGCCAGATTCTCGAACCGCTAAGGACCAAAATCCATGACTTTCAAGCGAAGGTGGAAGAGGTCTATGTGCAAGAAGGGAAGGACCGCAGCGCCCTCGCCGAGCAGGTGAAACAGCTCATGGGGCTCAACCAACAACTCTCGCAGGAGGCCAATAACCTCACTCTGGCCCTCAAAGGCCAAAGCAAGACCCAGGGGAATTGGGGCGAAATGGTTCTTGAGCGAGTGTTAGAGGACTTCGGCCTCCGCAAAGACCTTGATTACCTCATGAGGCCAACGTATACCAAGGAAGATGGTTCCAGGGTCCAGCCCGACGCAGTCATTCATCTTCCCGAGAATAGAAATCTCGTTGCAGATGCAAAGGTCTCGTTAGTCGCGTATGAAGAGTACACTAGTGCCGACAACGATGCCGCTCGGGCAGTCGCAGTCCAGCGACACGTAGCGTCCGTTCGTAGCCACATAAACGGGCTCTCGGCCAGCAATTATCAATCAATCGATGCACTGAAATCGCTCGATTTCGTCATGATGTTTGTCCCGATCGAGCCGGCGTTCATACTCGCTGTCGCGAAGGACAGCAGGCTTTGGCAGGAAGCTTGGCAGAAAAACGTGCTCCTGGTTAGTCCAAGCAGCCTGCTATTTGTGGTTCGCATTGTCGCGAACCTGTGGAGGCAGGAGCTACAAAAGCGAAGTGTCCAGGAGATCGTGAAGCGCGGCGCACTACTGTACGACAAGCTTGTGGGGTTTGTTGAAGACCTCGAGACGCTGGGCCAAGCCTTAGCTCAAGCAAAAGACAGCTACGACAGCGCTCACTCAAAGTTACACACCGGCAAGGGCAATTTGATCCGTCAGGCTGAAAAGCTCAGAGAGCTAGGGGTTAAGCCTTTGAAGACTTTACCCGCTGAACTAGTCGAGGCTGCCCTAGAGGCGCCAGCGCTTCCGGCGACACCGGAGGACGAAAGCGATACAGGGCAAGGCGGGGAGGTATAGGTCTAACGGCCCGTGCCCGCGTGCCGGAGAATCCCGAGGCGGTCACCGCGCGTTCGGCCCCGCACGGGGGCGTGGATTGAAACCTTGGGTGCGGTTGGATTAGAGATTGGAGATTTGGTTCGCCCCCGCGCGGGGGCGTGGATTGAAACTCAGAATTTCAAATGGCAAATGGCAAAGGGCAAAGGTCAAAGTTCGCCCCCGCGCGGGAGATAGAGGCTGAACTGAGGTAAGTTGGGGAGCTTATTTTTCGTTCGATGGAAGGCTGAACGTGACGTCCCGGTCGAGTCGCATACCGATCAATGAGCCTGCCGCCAAGGCGGCTTGCTTGCCGTGAGGGAGAAGGATCGCCAAGGCCACACCCGCCCCGGCGATGCTCCGGCGACAGCGCTAGAACATTGTGGGGAAGACTTGCCTTCTCCACTAGGTCGCACAGCACGAGGAGTAAAAGTGGCTTGTGGGGCGCGGGATCACCTCGGGCGCGGTCAACCCTCAATTTCGAGAATTTGGTAAGCCAGTAGTCAGGTCTGGTCATGACCACAGTACAGTCCTGCAGGACACGGCGGCCATAAGTCGGCGCCGAATGTCGGAGCTGTCATTCTGAGCCCTTCGCTGTCATCCTGAGCGTAGCGAAGGATCTCGCTCCGCCGCGCAGGGTAAACTCCGCGAAGAATCTCGTCCTGAGACTGGGGCGGAACAACAGTGCGCGATGCTCCGCTCCGCTCAGCATGACAATCCCGGCGCGTTGAGGCGCGACGTGCGGCGAGCTAACTCGCCCCGCCAGGACAGACCCACCCAAAATGTCATTCTGAGGGCGCAGCAGCGGCCGAAGAATCCCGCTCTGTCCGCTTGTCTCTGTAAGTCTCTGCCGCGGCGTTGCTGGGCCATCCGTCGCTCAAGTCCTTCCAGTCGCGGTTGAGCGACTCGATGAGCGCGATTTTCTTCAATCGTGTCCAGCCCTTGATCTGCTTTTCCCGGCTGATTGCGGCCAGGACGTCACCGCAAACTTCGTAATACTCCAAGCGGTTGATGTTGTAGCGTACGGTGAATCCGGGGACGAGTTTGCGCCGGTGTTCAATAACCCGCCGTTCCAGGTTGTTCGTTACGCCCGTGTAGAGGGTGCGAGACTTGCTGGCCATGACGTAGACGTAGTAGGTCTTCATGGGCGCACGCACCATCCAAACACTCCGCATGCTGGCGTGTCAAGCCAAGTGCTCGGGCGCCGACTTCTCCGAGCACGGCGCGGTTGCCTCAGGGACCCAGAGCGAGATTCTTCGCTTCGCTCCGCTACGCTCAGAATGACAGTGGGCGGCTGGGCCGAATTTGCATCGAGAGTCCAGAGCGGGATTCTTCGCTGCGCTCAGAATGACAAACGTGGGCATGGGTTGTCTCAGTTCCTCAAGGCCGCCGAGCGTTCGAGGTCATCCTTGAGGATGTTGAGCAAGTCGTCCGGCAGCCCCATAGCACGGTGGCTTTCGCTGTATTCCTCCACTTTCGCGACCATGCGGCGCAGGGTCTCGGCATCGATGCCTTTTTCGCGGGCGACTTCGTCCTCCATTTCGCGCAGGCGGTTGAGTTCGTTCAGGTCAGCGGTCATGATCACACCTCGCTGTCTGCTCACGATGCGCGCCACGCCGCGCCCGTCGTCGGGGTCGCGGGCGGCCTTCCACATTTGCTGAATTAGTAGGAGCTCCTCGGGACTGATGAGCTGTAATTGAACCTCTTCCTGTAAGGCAAGCAAATTGGCCAGGAGTTCGCGACGGGCGGAGATCAGGAGCGGGCCGGGGCCCTGGTTACCGTTCATGCGGCGGGTGTCGCGTTTGCCGTTGGCGGGATCGCGGAAGAACAGGAGCTTCTCCCGAAATTCGATCAGTTTTTCCATGCGCTCGTCGCCGCTGGCGAGCAGTCCTTCACTGGCCCTGTCGCGGTCAACCACCGTGCATGTCCAGCATCCGAAGCGGCTATTGCCGCAACTCGGCGTGCTGGTGTCGATTTGGATGGGACACTCGCCGTTCGAGGCGCTGGCATAGAGCTTGTAGAGGGGGCCGGTTGTCACCGCCCCACGGGTTGGGTTTCTGGAGCAGGTAGGCCCAAACGTCCTCCGTGGTGAGGAATTCAATGGGATTGGACACCCACACGCGGGGCAAGTCGGGATGCCGGTGCAACCCATTGCGCACTTCACGACCCGCCATCGTCTGAGCGCGGGTGGAGCTTTCGGCGCGGCGCGCACCGAGGTGGAGGATGGCCTCTCCCCAGTGACCGAGACGCTGCTGCACAAAAACGTTGACCGGATCAATCTTCATCCGCTACGTGCACCAGCGGAAGGTACGGTTGGGCGGCGGGTAGCCACGACCGATGATGTTGACCCAGAAGGATTCTTCGATTGTTGGCTTGAGCAAGTTGGCTTCGATATTGAGGCCGTTCTGCTGGGAGCACTTCCGCATGCGGTCCAGCGTGCCTTCAACCGTTTCCACGATGGCGGGAATCTCGACGCGCGTGTCAGTGCAAACAACCGACACGGCCTTTTTTCTTTGCTCGGCGGGGATGGACAGGATGACATCAAAAATCACCGACGCCAGCATGGTGCTGTCCTTGCCGCCGCTGAAGCCCACCAGCCAAGGGCGTTCGTCTTCCAGATAGAGCTGACGGAGAGAACGCCTAATGTCCTCAAAAATGCTCGTCGACATCGGGGCAAGTATGGCCAAGTCGGCGTTTGATTGCAAGAATCATCTTCAAAAAATCCATTAACTACGCTGCAGGTTACCGGGTGGTCTGGGAACTTTCGCACCGGGCCGGCTGCGGGGTTTCGTCGGGGGCGCTTTAGCGGATGTAGGAGCATGTAACGAGTTATTGCAGCATCGCAGGAATGCACTGCCGATCGAATGGGCATTACCAAGTGCTTCGAGTACGACCGTTTTGGGTGGTCTCATAAGGGCGCGCCGCCTCGTTCCCCCCGCGCGGGGGTGTGGATTGAAACTCAGGATTTCAAATGGCAAATGGCAAAGGTCAAAGTTCGCCCCCGCAGGGGGGATAGAGGCTGAGCTGAGGTAACTTGGGGAGCTTATTTTTCGTTCGATGGAAGGCTGAACGTGACGTCCCGGTCGAGTCGCATACCGATCAATGAGCCTGCCGCCAAGGCGGCTTGCTTGCCGTGAGGGAGAAGGATCGCCAAGGCCACACCCGCCCCGGCTGCCCCGATGCCCGCGTATAACCCTCCCGCCGCCGCACCTACCGCTGTCGTGCTTGCGATAATGGCGGCTTGCTTCTTTCGCGAGGGCCCGCCTCCCTTCAAATCACCTTCGGGTCCGACATTGGGATCACCTCCGCCCTCACTTGAAAAAACTTCGGTCAGTGATCCCAGGATAGCTAGCTTCTGCCCGTTGGGGAGTTCAACGGTGTCAAATACGAAAGACAGGTTCCCACCTTTTCCGCGGCGTCCGGCGGCCTTCACCTCAGCAATATGCCCATCAATCCGCACACCCTTTCCTAAAACATCCCGGTCCTCGACCGCCACGGGATCAAGCAACGTGGTGAGAATCCTGTCACCTGGTTTGGAGGTCTTTGAGCTTACCGTGGAGTGCAACTGGAGTTTGAACTCCGTCCCTTCAGGAATCGTAATCTCATTCTCATTCGCGGTCTCGTTTGCGTTTTCACCCTCTTGCTGAGCCCAGAGCGGCAGCGCCAGCAACGCGAACGCACATCCTGCTGCCAGCAGCCCAAGAGATCTTCGCTTCATTACCTGACTCCCGATCACGAACGCTTCACCCTTCCTCGAGATGTCCAAGTGCCACAACCTGCTTATTTCACCACTAAACGTCCGGTCCAGTCAAAGGGAAAATGGGCGCAAAATCCTCACGCTTCCTCTAAGGCTTTGATGCAGCTTTTCACCCCAGGTTGGATGAACCCGAATTCGCAGATTGAGGGGCCCTGGTCCGTTCCAACACGTTAGATTGAAGTCGCTTCGGCCAAACCGGCGCAGGAACAGACGAGTGCGCCTGAGAATTACTTCGCTTTGGGCTTCGAGTCCCTCCGAAGTAACCCCTCACCCGGCCCGCTTCCCGATGAAGTGCATCGGGACAGCGGGCCACCCTCTCCCCAAGGGAGAGGGCTGGCACCAAGAACACATCGGCTGACGGACCGATGGACAGGAAGGGAGAGGGCTGGCACCAAGAACACATAGGTTGACGGACCGATGGACAGGAGAGGAAGTTGCCACATCACTTTTTCAATCGACGCGCCGCGGCGGAGCAATCAGCAATCGGCAATCGTTGCCCGCCTACTCGTGCACCTCCGCGTGGTGGCGCACTTCCACTCCCTCCACCAGAAACAGAACATCTTCGGCAATGTTGGTGGCGTGGTCAGCGAGGCGCTCTAGGGCGCGGGCTATGAACATCAGGTTGATGCTTTGCCGGACCGTGGTGGGATCTCGCTCCATCAGGCCAATCAATTCTTCATACACGGAGTCACGGAGTTGGTCGATAACATCATCGGAGGTAAGGATGCTCCGCGCGAGTTCGGCATCCTTCCTCACGAATGCATCCAGGCTTTTTCTAATCATCGACTGGGCGATGGTCGCCATATGAGGAATATCGACGAACTCTTTCGGGACAGGTTCACGCATCAAGGCCAAAGTCCTGCGGACGATGTTGACCGAGATATCCCCCATGCGCTCCAGGTCGTTGTTGATCTTGATGGCGGCGGTAATGAACCTCAGGTCGGTCGCCATGGGCTGAACCCGGGCCAAAAGGCTGGTGGCCAACTCGTCGATCTGGATCTCCATGCGGTTGATTCTGGCTTCGTTCTGCAGGACCTGCTGCGCCGCCGCCTCATCCTTTTCAATGAGCGACTGGATGCTGCGGTAGACGGAGTCCTCCACCAGCCCGCTCATTTCCAGCAGGCGGTTTCTGAGGTTTTCAAGTTCCTCTTCAAAGTGGCGCATCATCGCGTAAGAAGCAGGTCGTAGGCGGAGGGCAGGGAAGACTTCCCCGCTGCCAATTCCAACTCTTGCCTGCCAATTTCCTCCTCATCAAGTTTGGCCCAAAAAGCTTACTCCTAACTTCCGGGTGGCGCACGCCTTAGTTCTCTTCCCGGGCTCTCTCCTCCCATCGAGCGGGTCCCTGCGACAAACAACCTACCACCTTTTGCTCACCACCTCTATCCGAACCGGCCGGTGATGTAGTCTTCGGTTTCCTTCTTGGCAGGTGTCTTGAAGATGATTTCCGTCTTGTTATATTCGATCAGTTTTCCCAAAAGGAAAAAGCCCGTGAAATCCGCCACCCGCGCGGCCTGCTGCATGTTGTGGGTAACAATAATCAGCGTGCACTGGTCCTGGAGGGAATAGAGCAACTCCTCTATTTTCGCCGTGGCGATGGGATCAAGGGCAGAGCAGGGCTCGTCGAGGAGCAGCACCTCCGGGTCTACAGCCAAAGCTCTGGCAATGCACAAGCGCTGCTGTTGACCCCCGGAAAGAGCGTAGGCCGATTTGTGGAGTTGATCTTTCACCTCATCCCACAGTGCCGCGCGTCGCAGACTCTTCTCCACTTTTTCCTTCAGGGCGGCCCCACCGTGGCTCCCATTCACGCGGAGCCCGTAGGCAATGTTGTCAAAAATGGATTTGGGAAAGGGATTCGGCCTCTGAAAAACCATTCCCACGCGACGACGCAGCGCGACCGGGTCCATGGCAAGAAGATCTTCATTGTCGAACAAGACCTCGCCCTCGGCCCTGGCGTGCGGCACCGTCTCGTACATCCGGTTCAAAGTGCGCAAGAAAGTCGACTTGCCACAACCCGAAGGACCAATGAGGGCTGTGATGCGGTTGGTGAGGATCTGAAGGTTGACGCCAAAAAGGGTTTGCTTGGGACCGTAGTAGAAGTCCAATCCGGAAACCCGCAATTTAACGTCGTCTGCGGCCACTGTCCCTCCTAAAGATTGAGCGGGGCGGCTTTCTTGCTTGACCATCGGCGCACCACCGGCCTCCGAAGTCGTCATGGCAGTTACCACCTAATGGGCAGATCGCCCGGAAACGGATAATTTGGCGGCAACGTTCGCCACCAGCACTAGAGTCAAGAGAACCAATCCGGCAGCCCAGGCCTGCTTGTGCCAATCATCATAGGGCGAGATCGCGTAAGTATAGACCATGACCGGCAGCGAGGCCGTAGGCTGATTCCACCCCGGGCTCCAGAACCGATTGCTAAAGGCGGTGAACAGCAGCGGCGCCGTTTCACCAGAGACGCGAGCGATATCCAGGATGATCCCCGTGACAATCCCCTTGCGAGCCGCGGGCACGACCACGGTGGCGATAGTTTTCCATTTGCTCGCCCCCAACGCCAGGGCGCCTTCCCGCAGCACCAGCGGGACCGTGCGCAGGGCTTCTTCCGTGCTGCGCACCGCGATGGGGATCATCATCACGCCCAGCGCCAAACCTCCCGCGAAGGTTGAAAAATGCTTCATCGGCAAGACCACGATCGTCCAAGCAAAAATCCCCATGACAATCGAGGGCACACCGTTCAAGAGATCAGCCGTGTACCGAACGACGAAGGGAAACGCCCGGCCCCCGAATTCAGCCAGATAGACGCCGCCCAGGAAACCAATAGGGATTCCGAAGGCAGATGCCAGTAGAAGCAGCTTCCCGCTCCCCACAATGGCGTTGGCCATCCCTCCACCGCTTTCGCCAACCGGGGTCGGCAAGTGCGTCAGGAAGGCCCAACTGAGGGAGCTTCCTCCGTTCCACACCAGGTACCCCAGGATGAAAAATAAGACGCCCACCGTAACCAAGGCACAAAGCCCCGTCATGCTGAACATGAAATAGTTGACGAACTTGCGCCAGGTATTACGCCAGAGCATTAGTGCCCCGACCCCTTCTGAGTTGTGAAGATAATTGCAATTCGAGCCAAGCCGTTAATCACAATGGTCAGCGCAAACAGCACCAAGCCCAGCTCGATCAGCGCCTGTAGGTAGAGATCGCCGGTGGCTTCCGCGAATTCGTTGGCAATCACTGCGGCGATGGAATAGCCGGGCGCAAATAAGGAAGCACTGATTCTGGGATCATTGCCGATGACCATGGTAACCGCCATCGTCTCACCTAAAGCTCTTGCCAAGGCGAGGAAGATGGAGGCCATGATGCCAATGCGGGCGTAAGGTACCACGACCTGCCAGGTGGACTCCCACTTTGTAGCGCCGAGCCCCAAGGCCGCCTCACGTTGTTCTACCGGGACAGCCAACAGGACCTCGCGTGAGAGCGAAATGATAAATGGCACGACCATGATGGCCAGTACCAAACCGCCCGCCAACATCCCCACGCCGTACATCGGCCCCCGAAAAAGCGGTAGGAATCCTAAAGTGCGCTTCAGGAATGGCTCGCCGTATTGACGAAGAAACGGCACCAGGATGAATATGCCCAGCAATCCGTAAATTACGCTGGGAATTGCCGCGAGAAGCTCAATGACAAAAGTCATCGCATTCGAGATGCGCGGAGGCGCCAGCTCAGAAAGGAAGATTGCCGCCCCTACTCCCAGCGGAACCGCCACAAGCAAGGCAAGCGCGGAGGTGATAAGCGTGCCATAAACGAACGGCAAAGCGCCGAAGTCGCCGCTAACCGGATCCCAAGTGCGGCCGGTCAAAAATCGAAACCCAAACTTGTGTACCGCGCCCGTAGAATTGACATAAAGCTGTTGAACGAGAGCTGCCGTCACCAACAGGATGCTCGCCGCGCAGAGAAGCGTGAAGAGGTGGGCAAACGTATCGCCGCTTCGAAGGCCCTGGATAAAAGCCGGCGCGCGACGATTTGCAGCCGCGCGCCCTCTTGGAACTGGAATGCCTGCCATAGCGATTTATTGGATCTGCGAAATCTGCTTCAACTCTTTTGCAACCACTTCCTTTGGAAGCCGCGCGTAGGACAGAGCTTCAACTTCCTTTTGACCGTCGTTCAGCATCCAGGTGAGAAAACCCTTGATGACACCCTTCTTAGTGGCGTCCTCGATTTTCGTCGGAATCAGGAGGTAGGTGAAGCTGGCAATCGGATAAGCAGCTTTGCCAGGAGCGTTGGTGATGGAAATGCGGAAATCTTCAGGCATGGCCTTCGCATAGCCTGCCGCTGCGGCAGTCACGCTTGCGAGGTTCGCTTTCACGAAGACGCCTGCAGCGTTTCGAACCTGACCGTAGGGAATCTGATTCTGGATGGCGTAAATGAGTTCGACATAACCAATCGACCCTGGCGTTTCTTTAACCAGGCCAGTGACGCCCTCATTACCCTTGCCGCCCAACCCAACAGGCCAATTCACGGAGGTGTTCCGGCCAACCTTGGTTTGCCACTCCGGAGAGACTTTCGAGAGGTAGTCGACCCAGACGTACGTAGTTCCGCTGCCATCCGAGCGGTGCACAACGACGATATCTAGAGCAGGGAGGTTTACTCCCTTATTGTACCTGGCAATCTCAGGGTCATTCCACTTGGTGATTTTGCCGAGATAGATGCCCACCAGAACATCGGGCGTAAAATTAAGCTCCTGCGATACACCGGGAATATTGTAGGTGGGAATGACGGCGCCCAATACCGTTGGAAAGTGAAGAATCTTGGTTTTGGCCTGTGCAAGCTGTTCGTCATTCATGGGAGGGTCTGAAGCGCCGAAATCCACCGTCCCAGACAAGAGCTGGCGAATTCCTCCACCAGAACCAATGGACTGATAGTTGATCTGAATGTCGGAGTGGATCTTGTTGTAATCTGAGAACCACTTCGAGTAAATCGGGTACGGGAAAGTAGCCCCGGCGCCGTTGAGCATGATTGCATCCGGGGTAGGAACAGGTGCGGCATTCGAGGCTGAGGAGTGGAACGCCACAAGGCTTGTCAAGACAAGGGCGGCAATCATAATAATGATTGCTAGATTCGAAAGTTTTTTCATAAGTGTTGTCCTCCACGTTCACTCTTATCCGGCTGCTTTACAGGAACATTAAGCGGAAGTTAACAATTGGGTTCGGCAGTCGTTAGTCCGGAGTGCTCTCCATGCTCCCTCACCCCAAATTGCACCCCCCCCCAACAGCACTCTGAAGGACCCGTGTTCGAGTCGCGCTCCGCACCAAGAACCTTGGGACAGATTCCCATAGAACGCATCGGCACAGGGTCAAGAGGCGGACTTCCCGAGCACGCTCCCGACCCGAATTGTCGGAACAGGGGCCGAGCAAAAGCGTCCGGATCAAAAGCATCCCGGTCGAAAGCATCAAAATCATCGGGACAGGTCGGGACAGGCCAGCCCCCGCAGACTTGCCCCCGGCGAGCCGGGGGCACTGCAAAGAGCGCTGAACGGCTTTTGAGTCTCTTCCCAAAAAAAGAGCGTCGTCCGAAGCTAGGGGTGACTCGACAAGCCGGCCGGTCAATGTCCCGACGCTCCGAATCGATCGCTGCTAAGGTAAAACTCAGCGATTGTCTCGTGGACTCCCACCCAATCAAGAGGCAGGCGCCGTCCGAAGGCATCGTAGATTCAGAATAGTATCTGGCAGGCAGGTTAACCTAAGGTGAAGCCATTGTTACAGGACGGTTACATTAAAGACGCGGCAGTGGGACGGATGAGGCAGGGGTATTTACCTGAGGAGGATGCTGGTAGGCCCGTGGGGACTCGAACCCCAGACCTCTACCGTGTCAAGGTAGCGCTCTAACCAGGCTGAGCTACGGGCCTGCAGCACAGAACCAATCAGTCACAGGGATTCTACCACGGTTGTTGCTCCCGCACACTCGCGGCAATCGAATCTGCGGCGAGGGCCCTTTCAATGGATGGCTATGCCCGCTTAAAAGAAGCGGGTCAATTAACGGGCAGGTAAACGAGACGGCCCTCATCGATGATTCTGAAGAAGCCTGGGCAGGCTCTGGCTGCGCAGATTACCGGCGCGTAACCGAAGTATTGAGCGGCAGAGATTAACGCTTGATTCCCACACAGGGGGCAAGCAAGGATAGCGTAAAAGGCCGGTTCGGAATTCAGGTCAGCGGCCTCCAGTTCCTCAACTAGAAATATATCTCCAGGGGCCATTGCCGAAATAGATAATTCATCCACACGACAGAGTTCTGTGGGAGGTGAGATTGTCCCTGCTTGGGTCTGCGAACGTCGTTTTTCGACGTTCTCTCCCTTGTTTCTGCTGAATTTTGCTCTCTCTCGGTCCCGCATGCTAATCGCCCTTGCGGCAGCCACTGCGAACGGTCTCATGGCTCCCCATTGGTCGGATTTAGAAGACCCGTCTGCCGCTCTTCGTAGCGGTCCCGGCCCCGTGGGGGTGTCGGCGAAGAGTTTGTGCCCAGTTTAAGCCCGCCGCTGCGAAAGGGTGCCGGGCAGACCGCTCCTGACCCGTCCCGACCCTTCCCGATGGTTTTCTTTGGGCAGGGAGTTCCCATTGGCGTTCTTCGGCATGCTGATACGCCGGAGCTTGCCGAGTTGGGCAGGACTTTTGACGGGAAGCGGACAACAGGAGCTTTCGATGGGCTGGGGCAAAGATCCGGAAGCAGAAAAGAACCTGGGTAGAGAGGGAAACCACCCCGGCTTTTCCAAATCGGGACTCGCTTCCCATTCTGGAACCAGCCGCATCGGCCTTCGAGGTCCATACAAGAAGTCCGAAAAGGCTCCCGGCGAAAGTCCCCTGGATGTCCCCGCTTGGTCTTGTGGGAGTTCCAGCCTGAACACCAGGTTGACATCCTCCCTGCGGATTTTGCTGTTCCGAGTCACAGCACCGAAGTCGCGCAGATTCTCGTGAATGCGTGCTGCCAGCGTGGCTTCGGGTGCTCGCTCCCTGCCAGCCCCGCCCACTGACTACTATCGGCAGGGTCCCGCGAGGGCTTGAGAGAAGGCGGTGCCACTTGCCCAAGTGCGAGGTTCCTCGCCTAATTCCGGAGCAAACCATCTGCTAAGCCGAGGTTGCATTTGCCTAATCCAATACCCTTCCAATTTGGGACTGAAGGCCAGCCTGGCGCGAATTTCTACGGCGCCTCGGAAAGGGAGTTGGGGCGTCAAACTGCTGCCCCCTGGTACGGCGTCATAGCGTGCCAGGGTAGGTCCAGGCCCACTCCTTCCTTCCCTTCGTCGACTCCTCCTAGCCGGTCATCCCATTGAAACGCAGTCGGTTAATAAAGGTCGCCGATCCGAAACCGGTGATGACGCTAGGCCACTTGTAAGCCTACCACTGTAGGCTCGCTGACCCCATCTTGCTCCGCCACGCTCGAGAGCAGAATTCGCCAGGCGGATTTATCTCTGGCCGCAAAGGGCTGGCACTAGATTTGCAATTTCTAATCGCAGCGCCACGAACTCACGAACAAAGAAAGCGTGAGGGTTGCGAAGGGCCTAGGGCTCTACGCCTGTGGTGGGGTGTCGGTCAAGACCAAAAGCTGCCTTGGGAATCCGCCGCAAGACGCAACCCAGGCCAAGGCAGTCCTCCCGTGGCGCGAGGCGGAGCGAAAGGGGTCTCACATGGCAACGCAAGTGGGAGTGGTCGAAAGCGCCAATCGGCTGCAACGCCAACACAGAGTTCAAATCTCGCCAGGGAGTGCCCTGCGCACCTCACGGATACGCCCACACCCGCCGGGTGTGCAAAGTGGAGAAACCTGCGGAAAACAGGAACCGGAAGGTCATAACTTGTTACTGGCGATGGCGCCGCTGGTCAAGCGAGTGGCGTTCGAGGTGCGGCAACACTTGCCCGCTCATGTGGAGATGGATGATCTTGTGGGGGCGGGGACCTTAGGACTGGTTGATGCGCTGCGGAAATTCGATCCTTCAAGGAAGGTGAAGATTGAAAGTTACGCCCGCCACCGGATTCGTGGGGGTATCCTGGACGCCCTGCGAACTCTCGACCCTGCCAGCCGCGACATGCGGAGGCGGGCGAGAAAAGTGGAGAGGACATATCGCGAGTTGGAAGCAATTTTGGGTCGCCCGGTGAAAGATGAAGAAATTGCGCAAGCATTACGCATTAGCCTCCAGGTATGGCACCGCTGGGCACGAGAAATCCACGCCCTGGGCTTTGACGGATGGCAGCGCCGCGAGACAGCGGCAATGACAAGTAAGCTGTCTGTGGGAGAAGAGGGTAGGATGGCGGCGCCACCACAAGATCCCTTCGAGCTCTGTTATCGCCGCGAGCAGCGCGATCTCCTGAACTGTGCCCTGGCCCATCTCCCCGAACGTGAAAGGCTGATTGTGACCCTCTACTATCAGCAGGATCTTACTATGAAACAGATTGCCGCCCGGCTCGAAGTGGATGAATCGCGTGTTTCACAACTTCACGCGGAAGCCCTGCAACGGCTCAAGGCGAGCGTGCAGGCCTCTCTCTATCCGCCGAAACGTGTGACGTTGGCTGTTGCGAGTCCGGCTGACCTCGCCGCCTGACGCTGCCAACGGGTCATGGGTGAACGGGGGGAGAAAGGGAACGGCTTGGCTCGAGCTGCGTCGCAGCACGGCCAAGATGGCCGCGCTACGAAAGAACGTGGGCAGGAATGGAACCTCTTCTCAGCAGGTTCAGCGCTTCTCTGGCGTACTGACCTGAGATGGCGCCGTATAAGGTTAATCGTGAGCTTGCGGCAACTCCAAGGTAGTGGTAGCCTCGTTCTCGGATGACTCGACACGAAAACCAGCTCTTCGAAAACCAGCACCTGGTCCTTGACGACGGGGTCTTCGTCAACTGCACCTTCAAGAATTGCAGCCTGGAGTACTCCGGCGGCGACGTCTACGTACAGAACTGCCAGGGCGAGGGTTGCCAACTCGTCTGGCGTGCAGCGGCGCAACGTACGGTCATGTTGCTTCAGGGTCTGGGCTTGATGGTTGCGCCACCTCCGCCGCCTACGGGTGATCAGGCTCGCCGGGTGCAGTAAGCGCATCCCGACTTCTGTCCCCGTACCGCTTTCAGTGGTGGCGACGGGCTCTGGTCTGCTTGTCAAGCCGGGATGCGACAGAGGAGGCTTGACCCAAAAGTGTGACCTCCGAATCCAGCCTCCGCTTCCCTCTGCCAGCTCGCCTTCTTGACAGAGTCCTGTTGCGCATCGGTGTGACTTGCCGGTGTAACTCGAAGTCAGGTAGCACGGTGAGTGACGCGGCTTGGTGTAGGCGGTCGCGTTACGCGTCTCCGATGGCGGGCGTTGCAGATATGCCCGGGTTTGCGATGTCCCGCAGTGCGGGATCAGCCATGCGGACTGCATGTCAAGGATTCAGGATTCGGGCGAATGAAGCGCATCATGGGGCGGGGGCTTAGAAGAAAAAGGAACAAGCTGCTTTGCAGATCGCGCACATCAAAAAGCGGTTTTTGCGTAAGGGGCAGCTAGGTTATACTTCAATGAGGTGCGAAATGACGACCGCAACGGGGCACGCGTACGTCGTGAATGACGATCAGATCCTGGGTGGCGAGCCGATCATCCGTGGGACTCGTACACCAGTCCGGGCCGTCGTCGAGACTTGGCGGCTGGGCGTGGCCGCAGAAGAGATTCCCAATTGCCTGCCTCATCTGACCCTGGCGCAGGTCTTTGATGCCCTGAGTTACTACAGCGACCACCAGGATGAAATCAACGCCCACATCGAGCGAAACCGCATCCCCGACGACCGTATTGACCCCCTGGTGGCATGTCGTTGAACCGGCTCTTCATTGATCTTTACCTGGACGAAGACGTTAATGTGGTCGTGTCTGATCTGGTCCGCGCCAGGGGCTTTCGCGTGACGACAACGCAAGATGCGGGGCAGATTGGAAAGAGTGATGCAGAACAGTTAGCCTTCGCCGCCGGCCAGGGGAAAACCATTCTGACGCACAACCGGGTGGACTTTGAGGCTTTGGCGCGTAGGTACTTTGAGGATAAGAGGACTCACTCCGGGATCATCATCGCCGTTCGCCGGCATCCCAAGGAACTGTGCCGTCGGGTTCTCATTCTTCTCAACTCTCTTACAGCGGATGAAATCGAGGATCAGATAAGATACATCTGACCTCGACCTGTATAAGCGGCCAGGCTCTTGCCGACACGGCACGCCTCCAACGCCTGGGACGGAGAGGTGAACCCATCATGACGGCCACGCCGGGGATGGCGGGAAGAACAGGGGCAAAGTGCTAGGGACTGGGGGCTGGGGGGAGGACAGGGACAATGACCATCGAACAGTACGATTCGCTTCCTGGCAAGGAGGGAGTGAAATACGAACTCGATGCGGGGGTACTGATCACCGTGTTGGCCTCACCTAGCCTTTTCCACAACATGATTCGCGACCGGCTGGGCATGAAGCTCTATGCCTTTGCCGAAGAGCGTAAGCTGGGGTTGGTCTCTTGGGAGACTGACTTCCAGTTATCAGAAGCCACGGTACGAATCCCCGACCTATCCTTTATCCGCGCCGAGCGACTTCAGGGGTTGGACCCGCATAAGCGACCGCAAGGTGCGCCCGATCTTGCCATCGAAATCGCCTCACCTTCGGACAAGCCTGATGACCTCGCACGCAAGGCTCAGCAGTATCTTGCCGCAGGGGCACACGCGGTTTGGGTCTTGTATCCTGAGGCCCGGCTTGCGTATCTTTACAGGCGGGGTGAACGCATCGAGGTACGCGACGAGAGCCAGTCGCTGGACAACGCAGAACTGTTGCCCGGCTTCAGTGTGGCGCTGTCGGCAATCTTTGGATCATGAAGCCCCGAGGTCAGGATTCAGGGAAAGAACAACCAAGCCAACCACCAACCTTCCCTGAATCCCGAATCCTGACTCCTGAATCCTGCCCTTTTGCTTTTGACATGAGCCTGCAATTGTGATAGCCTAGTATAGTTGACCTATGAGGAACCCCGCCACAGAGCGCGTGATGGAGCTTCGAAATCGCGACGCCGGGGGCGGAAAATGGGCACGAAATGCAAAAAAGATACTATTTAGACGGAACGAACCGAAGACTCTGTTGAAAATAAAGCAGTTAGCTTTTTAAGGCGCTCAAAACGAACTGCCTTTTCAGGGCAAAAACCCCCCATCAAAGCCAATAACACGGCGAAAAATCCACCACTTGTGGGGCATTTTCCTTTCTGCGCGGCCCCCATGAGCAGGCACATCCTTGACGGCCACTCGACATCAAAGTGCGGGTTGGGCGCTAGGAGCCTGCAATCATTCCCAAAATGTCCGCTGAGTCAGCAGCGGCGCAGGTCGGGGTTGGGTTGGCATCATGCATGCTCTAGAAGAGGCTGCGGGGGAGCATGTACAGCAAGGCGCGGGGCCCTAAGGGGCAAAGCTATGCAGGACCTCACTTCCAGGGCGCGCGCTCCCGTGCAAAAGCAGCTTGACCGAGCCGCTTGTTAAGGCATACAGTGTGCGGCTCGGCTGGCTTCTGGGCAAGACGCGTTTGTTCGGAGCCTCTGACCAGGAGAGCGAAAATGGCTCTTCACGACCGGATCGCGGTGCAAGCTGGTGCCATCGGCATCCGAACCGAATCGAACGCCGCGGAAGTCTTTGCGGACTATGCCGGCGGGCTCCGCCAGCGTCGGTTACGACAGGAAAGTGAGCTGCTTGCCAAAGAGGAATTGCGCTCGAAGGGCATCCCCGAGGGTGTGTACCGGAAGCAGTTCCCTCATGTTCCGCGAGCTGCTCTCCCACCTTCTCAGTTCCCTCACGCGACTTCGTGCCAAGCAGATCATGAGCGACCTTCCGTCAGCGGAGTTTTCTTGGGCGTCATTGAGGGCGACTGCAAGGTGTGTGAGTTTTGCTAGGAGGATGAGGTGAGCCGGACCCCAGAACGGTTGGCTGAGTCCTTAGCAGGGGCAGGTAGCGTGCGGTTGGTGTTACTAAGTTCACCCGGGGAGGCGCGATGGAACGTCTGTTTTGTGACCCGCGAAAGTGTGTAGGTTGCCATGCCTGCGAGTTAGCTTGCGCTATCGAACATTCCCATTCGAAACAGCTTTGGTCGGTGATCTTGAACGGGGAGTCCGTCCGCCCGCGACGCGCCGTGCACTTGGTTGGAAGGGAGCCGTTCCGTGCAAGCTTAGCTGGGCGGGCCGTCTCGCTCGGGTGCCACCACTGTAATCCGGCCCCCTGCGTTGATGCCTGTATCAGCGGAGCGATGCACAAGGAGAGTGGCGAGACCATCTGCACGGTTTCTCGATGCGTGGGGTGTTGGATGTGTGTGATGGCCTGCCCCTATGGGGCCATCACGCCCCTGGAGACGGCCCTCAAGTGCGATCTCTGTCCCGATCGAGCCGACCGTCAAGGACGAGCCCGTTATGCCTGCGTGGAGGCTTGTCCGACCGCAGCGCTGGTGGTGGGGACGTTTGAGGAATTCCGGCTGGTATTGACTCAGCCGGTGGAGCGGC
>Ga0208688_1000379_pt1 | contig 26946 bp, 18 predicted proteins | sample June2015DPH_6_15_FD_184696 | JGI IMG/M metagenome (GOLD analysis project Ga0208688, IMG submission 184696) | Peatland microbial communities from SPRUCE experiment site at the Marcell Experimental Forest, Minnesota, USA - June2015DPH_6_150... | ecosystem: Environmental > Terrestrial > Soil >... | reverse complement strand
GGAACGCAGGATGGGGTGCCCGCGCAGGTTTGTTCATCGCTCCCCCCGAACCCCACACCCCATGTCCCTCTATATTGGCATTGATTCCGGCACGCAGAGCACCAAAGCGATCGTGCTGGACCTCGCACTGAAAAAGGTGATCGCGGAAGCCCGCGCGCCGCACCGGCTCATCGACGGCCTGCCGGTCGGCCACATGGAGCAACACCCCCAGGACTGGACTGCGGCGCTCGACGCGGTGATCCTTGAGGTCGCCGCCAAGGTCGACCGCAGCCGCATCCGCGGCATCGGCGTCTCGGGCCAGCAGCATGGCTTTGTGCCGCTCGATGAAAAAGGGGAGGTCATCCGCCCGGCCAAGCTCTGGTGCGACACCAGCACGGTGGCCGAGTGCACGCTGCTCACGAAAAGACTCGGAGGCGCCAAGACTGTCATCCGCAAGGCCGGGCTGCTCTTCCTGCCCGGCTTCACGGCGCCGAAGATCCTCTGGCTCAAGCGCCGCGAGCCGCAGAACTACCGACGCCTGCGTCACGTTCTGCTGCCGCACGACTACCTCAACTTCCACCTCACCGGGAACTTTTTCATGGAATACGGCGACGCGTCCGGCACGGCCCTCATGGACGTGCGCCGACGCACCTGGTCGCAGGATGCCATCGATGCCATCGATAAAAACCTCGTCGATTGGCTGCCGCCACTCTCCGGCTCGCACCAGGCGGCCGGCATGTTGCGGCCTGACATCGCGCAGAAGTACGGACTCTCGACCGACGTGGTGGTCAGCGCTGGTGGGGGCGACAACATGATGGGCGCCATCGGCACGGGCAATGTCACCCCGGGCGTTGTCACCGCCAGCTTCGGCACCAGCGGCACGATCTACGCGTTCGCCCAAAGACCCATCGTCGATCCGCAGGGCGAGATCGCGGCGTTCTGTTCGTCAACCGGCGGCTGGCTGCCGCTGCTGTGCACGATGAACGTGACGACCGTCACCGAACAGATGCGGACGCTTTTCGGCTATGATCATGCCGCGCTCGACGCCGCGGTGGCGTCCGCGCCGGCGGGTGCGGGCGGCCTGGTCCTGCTGCCGTACCTTGAAGGCGAACGAACGCCGAACGTGCCGGAAGGCTCCGGCGTGTTGCTGGGCCTGAACAACAAAACCTTCAAGGCCGGCCACCTCGCCCGGGCCGCGATGGAGGGAGCGACCATGGGTATGAACTACGGACTTCGCCGGCTCGCCGACCTCGGGGTAAGGGCAAGGGAAATCCGCCTGACCGGTGGCGGCGCCAAATCTCCCGTGTGGCGCCAGCTTATGGCGGACATTTTCGGCGTGCCCGTGGTGGCCATGGTCGAGGACGAAGGCGCGGCGCTCGGCGGCGCGCTTCAGGCGGCATGGTGCACGGCGCTCCTCGACGGAGAAAAGGTAAAACTAACCGACTTCACCGATGGCGTCGTCGCCCTGGACGAATCCACCCGTTGCCCGCCCAACAAGGGCAACGTCACCCGATACCGCGAGCTACAGGCGCTGCAGGACAAACTCAGTCTGGCCCTGCGTCCTGTCTTCCCGGCGCAGCGCAAACTGGCCGGTTCGTGAGCACCGTGGCTGGCAGCCTCCACCAGCGTAAGGCCCGCGCCGTGCAATTTTTCCGCCACCTCCTGACCGGCCTGCTGGCCTGGGTTGCCTTGGCGGCGACAGCAACCGGGCGCCTCCATGCCGCTGAGCCGCTTCGACTCGACCTGACGGTCCGGGAAGCGCCCGGGCGGACGGGTGACTTCAAGATGGGGACGACGCGAAGTCCGGACGGACATGAGCTGACGGTCGACGGCTGCAGCCTGTTGCGCGACGGCCGGCGTTGGCTGCCCGTCATGGGCGAGTTTCACTATGCCCGCTATCCCGAGCAGGAATGGCGCGATGAGCTGCTCAAGATGAAGGCGGGCGGCATCGACCTTGTGGCGACATATGTCTTCTGGATCTTCCACGAGGAGATCGAGGGCAGGTTCGACTGGTCGGGACCGCGCGACCTGCGCAAGTTTGTGCAAACGTGTGGCGAGGTCGGCCTGCCGGTGGTGGTGCGCTTGGGACCATGGTGCCACGGCGAGGTCCGCAACGGCGGGCTGCCCGACTGGCTGCTGCAGAAGGGATGCAAGCTGCGAAGCGATGATCCCGCCTACCTGGAAAAAGTTCGCATCCTCTACGGCGAGATCGCCGGCCAGTTGAAGGGACGGTTGTGGAAGGACGGGGGGCCGGTGATCGGCGTCCAGCTGGAGAACGAATACCGCGGGCCGGCGGAACATCTGCTTACGCTCAAACGCATCGCCCGCGAAGCCGGCCTGGACGTGCCGCTGTACACCCGGACCGGCTGGCCGGAATTAAGCACGCCGATGCCTTTTGGCGAAATCCTGCCATTGTTCGGCGCCTATGCGGAGGGATTTTGGGACCGCGAGCTGACGCCGATGCCGGGCACCTACTGGCAGGCTTTTTGCTTCGAACCGGGGCGGACGGACACCGCCATTGCCACGGACCAGCTCGACATGCGCAAGACCGAGGACGACAGCGATGCGGGCCGCTATCCCTATCTTACCTGCGAGCTCGGCGGCGGGATGATGAACAGCTACCATCGTCGCATCCGCCTCAAACCGGAGGACATCGCATCCGTGGCGATCACCAAGGTGGGTTCCGGCAGCAATCTCCCGGGTTATTACATGTACCACGGAGGGGAGAATCCCGAGGGTAGGTTGTCGACGCTGCAGGAACAGCAAGCCACCCCACTGACCAACTGGAACGATCTGCCGGTGAAATCGTATGACTTCCAGGCTCCGCTGGGCGAATTCGGCCAGATGCGCGAGCATTACCATCTGCTGCGGCGCCTGCACCTTTTTCTGCATGATTATGGCCCCCTGCTTGCCACCATGCCGGCCCGGTTGCCGTCCGCCCGGCCGGAGGGCAAGAGCGACACCAGTACGCTGCGTTGGTCCGTCCGCAGTGACGGCCATGCCGGCTTTCTGTTTGTCAACAACTACCAGCGGCTGCAACCGATGCCTGCGAAGGAGGGCGTGCAGTTCGAACTGCAGCTGAACGGTGGCATCCTGCGTCTGCCGGAGCAACCCTGCACCGTGCCGGCGGACAGCAGCTTTTTCTGGCCATTCAATCTCGATCTGAGCGGCGTCAAGCTGGTCTACGCAACGGCCCAGCCCATCTGCCGCCTCGAGGCCCAGGGCACGAGCTACGCCGTGTTTGCGAAGACCGCCGGTGTTTCCGCCGAGTTCGTCTTCGATGCGGCAGGATTGATGGTGGAATCCGCGAATGGCCGCCTGACCATTGCCAATGGCCACATTCACGTGCAAAGGGTCGAGGCCGGCACGGGCACCGCCATCCGCTTGCGGGACGCCGGTGGCAGGCAGGTCAGCATCGTCCTGCTGGGCGAGGAGGACTCCCTGGCATGCTGGAAGGGCATCTGGCACGGCCATGAGCACCTCTTCCTGACCGCGGCTGAACTGATCATCGACAACGGCACGTTGCGCCTAAAGTCTGTCGCTCCCGCCGAGGTGTCGGTGGCAATGCTGCCCGCGCCGGATTCGGTGAAAATCGCCGGAATGGAGGCCGTGAGCAAGGCCGATGGAGTCTTTCGACGTTTCAATGTGTCACCCGATCCCGTGGGACAGGTCCACATAAAACTGGAGTCGGTGCAACCCGCCGGTCCCGCCCGAACCATTCCCATTGGCCGTGCCAAGGTTGCAGAGGCGCCCGGTGACGCCGACTTCGCCCAAGCCGCGGTCTGGCGGGTGAAGCTGCCCGAGAACCTGGACCCGAACCGCGAGCTCCTGCTGCGAGTGCATTACATCGGCGATGCGGCCCGGGTGTATCTCGGCGGCAGGCTGCTGACCGACGACTTCTACAATGGCAATTCCTTCGATATCGGCTTGAAACGGTATGCACCCGGCATTTATCGCCAGGAATTACTGGTGAAGATCCTGCCGCTGCAACAAGACGCACCGATCTACCTCGCTACGGGCGCTTGGCCGGACTTCGTCGGCGACAAATGCGTGGGTGTACTCTCCGGGATCGATGTGCTCGAGATGCAGTCGGTGGAATTAAAGTAGGATTGTTGGTTGCGTACGCATGCTGAACCAAAGGTTGCGGAGATTTTACGACTGCGGTAAAAAAAAGTCGTGAAGCAGATGTTCTACGCGGAGGACCTGGCGTACATTCATGAGGCGGGGTTCCTCGATTTCGTCCGGCGAGCTGCACCGCATGTGCTGCGGCGTCTCCACCGACGGTGCGAGCCCGGGGCGCGCATCATCGAGATCGGGTGCGGCAGCGGTGGCCTGACAAGGGCTCTGGTCAAGGCTGGTTACCGCGTGCTCGGAGTCGACATCTCGCCCGCCATGATCCGCCTGGCCCGGCGGAAGGCGCCGACGGCAAAATTTCGCGTGGCATCCTGGTACGATTTTGCGCCGTCGTCGTGTGACGCCATCGTGGCGGTGGGCGAATGCCTCAACTACATGTCGGCGGGCCCGATGCAGCATGGTCGGGCACTGGCGGCTTTCATTCGTCGCGCGGGCGCGGCGCTCCGGCCGGGCGGCATCCTCCTGTTCGATTTTCTGGAACCCTGTCCGGGTCGTCCGCGACAGCGCACCCATCAAACCTGCGGCTCCGACTGGGCGGTGCTGGCGGAAGTCAGCGAAAAGCGGCAGCTGATCACCCGTCAGATTACGTCGATTCGTTTCGTGGCCGGCCGTTGTCGCTGCTCGCAGGAAACCCACCGGCAATGCCGGCTGCCGCGCCGGCAGGTCGGCAGGGCGCTGCGTGCGGCCGGCTTCATCGTCACGTTTCACGATGGTTACGGCGGGTTGCATCTCCCCCGCGGGCACGCTGTCGCCGAGGCGCTGCGAACGTTCATCTGAGGCGTGTTTTCAAAAATGTCATGGCGAGTAGCCGCGCAGCGAGGCGACGAAGCAATTCATTTGGACCCCGCCGCCGCTCGTGAAATTCCGGACCAATCGGTGTGTCCGGGCAGGAAGCCCGCTCGCGGGCGATTGTCGGTCGCAAGCGACCTTCCTACATGAGTCGGCTCAAACCTTGTCCTCGCGGAAGATCTCGACCACCGGCGGCCCGCCGGCCACGCGGCAACCCCGATACATGCCGGGAGTGTTGAAGGGCATCGCCACATTGGCGTGGCAATCGATGGCCGCAAGGCCGCCGGTGCCGCCGAGTTTCGCCATCTGGCGGATCGCCTCGGCGGCGGCGTCCGCGAGGGAGAGGCCCTTGTATTCCATGAGCGCGGAGACGTTGTGGCCGAAAACCGAACGGATGAAAAATTCGCCGTGGCCGGTCGCCGAGAGCGCGCAGGTCGCGTTCTTGGCGTAGGTGCCGGCGCCGATGATGGGCGAGTCGCCCACGCGGCCGTACTGCTTGTTGGTCATGCCGCCGGTCGAGGTGCCGGCCGCGAGATTGCCGTGATGGTCAAGCGCCGCGCAGCCTACCGTGCCTAATTTATTGTCGTCGACGGTGGCAAAGGTGACCCGTTCCTGACGCGCCTTGGGTTTGCCCGCCAGCCGTTGGTCGAGTTCGCGGGCGCGCGCGAGCTGCCGCCGTCGCGGTTCGGTCTGGAAGTACTCGTTGGGCACAAACTCGTAGCCGAGCTTCCGGGCGAACACCTCGGCGCCGTCGCCGATCAGCATGACGTGCGGGGTGCGCTCGAGCACGTCCCGCGCCAGGGCGATGGGATTGCGGATGTGCTGGAGTCCGGCGACCGCGCCCGCGTCGAGCGTGCGCCCATCCATGATCGAAGCGTCGAGCTCGCAGACGCCCTCGGCGTTCATGACCGCGCCGTGACCCGCGTTGAAGAGGGGTGAATCCTCCATCACCTTGATCGCGGCGACGACGGCGTCGAGGCTGGAGCCGCCGCGCTCGAGGACGCCGTAGCCGACGGCCAGCGTTTCGCCGAGTTTCTCGCGATATTGGGCCTCGAGGGCGGGCGTCAGCTCCTGGCGGAGGATGACGCCGGCCCCTCCGTGGATGACGAGACCGAAGGGGGGATTGGACATGAGGAAAGCGTCGGCGCGTTCCGGTCGCGAGGCAAGCGCGCCAGCGATTGTCCGCCCGGATTGCTTGCCTCGCCGGAGCTCATCGAAAGCGAAGGCGGGCGCGCTCTCACGGTCCGCAATCCGATCCTCTGCCCGCATTGCCCTCAGCTTGTCGAAAGTTCACACATGACCCCCTCGGCCTCTCCCTTCAATGGTCGCGGTCGTCGCGGCATCGCCGGCACCCGAAGAGCCCGACGACAGACTTTGGCAGCCACCGAGAGCCGAAGCAGCCATGATTGACACCAGAACAAGGGTTGATGTGGGTTTCATCTTCTTTCGCGGAACAGTGTTCTTGGGATAAAGGGTTGGATCTACAGGTTCGCGAGTCTCCGGACTTATGCCCTACGAAGTTGCGGAGCAACCGGAATCGATGTTCATGGCGTCGGCAGGTGGCCGGAGTAGATCAAAGGAATCGGTGCGGGCGAAATTCAGTGCGGTCTAAAGAACCGCGCTACGACAGTAACCCGCCGCGGCGTTCATTGAATGCGCGACCTAGAGAAAGGCGCTACGACGGACGACATAGAGCAAGAAAAAGACCGCCGGGCGCCGGTGATGTAGCCAAACTCGTTAGAGTTTGGATCAGCTTTCGCCTGGCTCCAAAGTCTCACCAGCCGCCGCTCTTCGAGTTATGGCCGGCAGGCGACTTTGGCTACAATGGACCCATACTACGAGTGGCTCACGGGGCGACGCGGCGGCCCACAATGATCAAGTCGCGCTCGACTCCATAGAGCAGCGCGACGCGCGGCAGGTGGCCCCACGTCTCGAATCCGTGCTTGGCACACAAGCGCAGGCTGGGTTCGTTATGCGCCCAGATGAGGCCCACCAGGGCCTTGAGCCCGAGCGCGGGGGCGCGCTCGATGGCCCGCCGCATCAGGAGATCACCAAGCCCTCGGCGGCGATGCGTCTCCGCCACGTAAACGCTGAACTCCGCGGTGGGCTGGTAGGCGGGCCGGGGATGAAAATCGCTGAAGCTGAACCAGGCGCAGACCGCGCCGCCCGCATCCTCTACCACCCAGATCGGCCGCCGGTCCGGTGCATGCGCTCGAAACCATGACACGCGGCTCTCAACGGTCACCGGGGTGGTGTCGGCGGTCACCATCCCTCCCGGGATGACAGAATTGTAGATCGCCACGATGGCGGACAGATCGGCCTCGACGGCATCGCGCACGAGCGGGAGTGGGTCATGGAGTGGCGGCATTGACAGCAGGTTTAATGTCCGCCGCTTCCACGTGGCTCAATTCTTGGCTTCCGGCGGAGGCTGGGTGAACTGCATTTTCCCCACGATATCCAGCAGCCGCTGGCGCAGGATGGTGTTCTCCTCCTCGATCGTCTTGTGGAAGGTCGAACGCTCCAGCACGCGCTCGGACAGCTCGGTGCTGACGACGAAAACGCAATTGTATTTGACAAAGCAAAGGTTGCCGCGCTTGGCGACCAGCGGCTCACGCGCCATCCCCAAGGTGACCCGCTGCGCGAAGAACGAGCCACCCGGCAGAAGCGTGAAAATCAGCAGCGAGCCGTCTTGGTACTTGGGCAGAAAAGCGGCGTTGTCTTCCATGGTGGCGCCGGGGAAGCGCGCCACAAAATCGGGCATCACGAGCGTGGTGAAGAAGTAGACGAGGAAATCCTTGGCGCCGCGCGTGTCATATTCCCACTTGAGCTCCCGCGAGAGCGGAAATGCCCCGATGCTGATATGCGTGCTGAAGTCGTCTTCGAAGGTGGCGACGTTGGGCGTATCCGAGATGCTGCCGCCCAGCTGGGGCAGTATGGGGATACTAATCTTATAGATGCCGGTGGGTGAAGTGTAGTAGTCGCCTTCGATCTTGCCGTAAACCTGCGGTGGGGGAGCCGGCGGTGTTCCCAGGCCGCTTCCCGGTTGCGGTGCTGTTTGCGCCGTCAGGCGGGGCAACAGGCACAGACTCACAGCCAGAAAGACGAAGGAAGCGCGGATTTTCATGGGCCAGGCTCGATTGAATGACAGTAACGGTTCATTTCAAGTCCCTATGCACGGAGGATATGCGTACTCATACGACTCGTAATTTCTGCCAAAGTGCCACCGGAATCTGTTCCGGGCGGGCTCGCGGACCGAGACCAGCGGCGGTGAGTTCGGCGAGCCACTCCGCGGCGGCAGCACCGGCAAGACGTCCGCGCAGCAGGGCGGCGATCTGCTTCCGGCGTTGCTGGAAGCAGGTTCGGATCAGGACCTTGGCAGGTGCTGCGAACAGAAAAGGGGCGGGTTTGCGCGCGAGATGCAGCAGGCAGGAATCGACGTCGGGTTGCGGATGAAAGCAGGCCGCCGCCACCCGGTGTCCCGGCGCGACGTCGCAGGCGGCCTGTAGAAAGATGGAGATCGCGCTGAAATTTTTCGTCCCGGGTCGCGCGGTGTAGCGGTCGGCCGCCTCGCGCTGAATCATCAGGACCATGCGGGCAGGCAACGGTCCGGAAAGTACGGCGTCCATCCAGGGAGTGGAGATGGCGTAGGGCAGATTGGCAATGATCTTAAAATCCGCGGCGGCGCGCCCGGCGGGCAGCCCCGCCAGGGGTTGCAGAACGGCATCGCCTTCGCACAGATGCAGCCGTCCCGGAAATTCCGGCACGAGGGTCGCCGCGAGGTGCGCATGCAGCGTACGGTCTTTCTCCACCGCCCAGACTTCGGCGCCGGCGGCCAGCAGGGCGGAGGTGAGCGTGCCCAAGCCGGGACCGATCTCCACGATGATGTCGCCCGCCCGGACTTCGCCGAGCTCGAGCGATTTGCGGACGATGTTGCCGTCGACGAGGAAATTCTGCCCGAGAAAGCGCTTCGGCTGGTGTCCAAGGCGGGCCAGCAGGTCGCGGGTTTCGGTGGGCGTGAGGGGCATGGGAAACCTTCAATCGACGTCAACGGGCGGCGCGAAATTCCGCGATGAGCTTCGCCGGGTCAGGCGCCTTCATCAGGGCTTCGCCCACGAGGATAGCGTGGGCGCCGGCGGACCGGGCCCGGGCGGCGTCGGCCCCATTGAAAATGCCGCTTTCGCTGACCGCGACGACCTCGCGCGGCAGGAGCGGAATGAGCCGCTCGCTGATGGCCAGGTCGGTCTTGAAGACGGTGAGGTCGCGATTGTTCACGCCAATGAGCTGGGCATCGTGCCGGAGGGCTCGCTCCAGTTCGGACTCGTCGTGGATTTCGAACATTGCGTCCAGTCCGGCAGCGGCGGCGGCGGTGTGCAGCACCTTGAGGTCCTCGTCGGCCAGGGCGCGGACAATGAGAAGGATGGCGCTGGCTCCCGCCTCGCGCGCCTGCAGCACCTGGATGGGATGAACCATGAAATCCTTGCGCAAGCAGGGCAGGGGATGCGTTCCGCCCACGTCCGGGAAAGGAGACGCCGTGCGAAAGCCGGCGATCACGGCGCGCAAATCATCCAGCATTCCGCCGAAATATTGGAGATCGGTCAGAACGGAGAGCGCCTCGGCTCCGGCCGCTTGATAACGGCGGGCCTGCCCGACCGACGAGGCGCCGGTTTTGATCTCGCCGGCTGAAGGCGAACGGCGCTTGATCTCGGCGATCACGGCGAGCTGGCCGTCGGCGCGACGCAGCGCGCCCGCGAACGACGGCGGCTTCGGCCGGGCGGTCCCGGCCCGGACCAGCTCGGCTTCGGTCACCGACCGCATCAGCGGGGCGATCTCCCGGCGCTTGTGCGCCATGATTTCGGCGAGCTTATCCATGAAGTCACCACGAAACACACGAAGGACACGAAAAGGGAAAGCATTTTTTTGGTGTATTTGGTGTATTTCGTGGTTACCTCCGCTTTCCGCATGAGTGCCATTGATGATCTGCGCCAAACCGTAGCCCGACTGCGCGCACCCGACGGCTGCCCGTGGGACCGCGAACAGACGCACCAGACGCTCGCGCGCTGCCTGATCGACGAATGCAGCGAACTGCTCGACACCATCGACCGCCAGGACCTGCCGCACATGCGCGAGGAACTCGGCGACGTGCTCGCGCAGGTGATCTTCCACGCGCAGCTCGCCGCGGAACGAGGCGACTTCAACTTCGATGACGTGGCCCGCGACATCAACGAGAAGCTGGTACGCCGGCATCCGCATGTCTTCGGCACCGGTCACCTGAACACCTCCGAAGAAGTGCTGGTGCAGTGGGACGCCATCAAAAGGGTCGAAAAGCAGGCCGGCCGCCGGACCGAGCCGCCGGTTTTCAAGCACCTGCCGCCGCAACTGCCGGCGCTCATGTTTGCCGAGGCCGTATGGAGGCAGATGGAAAAGAAAAAGCTTCCGGTTGGCGGCCTGGTTGACACGGCGAAGATCGGCCGGCTTGGCGGGAAGCTGACCGAAGCATCACTCGGCCGCATGCTTTTTGAGCTCGCCGCCGCCTGCGGCCCGGGAAACCTCGATCCCGAGGGGGCCTTGCGCCGCGAAACGGCCCGCTTGATGGCAGCGGTGGAGGTAAGGGCTAAGCGGGAAGGGGTAAGGGCTAAGGGCTAAGCGGAAAGTTGAAGTCGTAGCCGGATCCTGAGTTGAATTTCCTCACGCAAAGTCCGCCAAGGACCAGCCGTCGCTTCGTCTGGTGCGGAGCTACGGCCGGCCGGCGCCACGGAGAATCTCAGGGAAATCGACCCCTCCAGACCTTTGCGGGCTTTGCGTCCGTTGCGTGAGGTCCAAGAGGGATGTCAATGCGCATTGGCGTCGGGCATTCCGCCGTCGCCACGGCTATGGCGGACAGGGAAGCCCGACCTACATAAACTGACCCACTACCGTAACACAGTATTCTTGGCTTCCTGGCTTCGGAGTTTAGGCTGCCAGCCGTCCATGGAAACGTTGCCGAAGCCGTTGGAGCCGCTGCCGACGAAGATCGTCGCGGAATGGCTCGCACCGTTTCTTGATTATCTCGAGAAAGAGCGCCGTTACTCGCGCTACACGGTGCGCAACTACCGGCAGGCGTTCGAGGATTTCTGGCGCTGGCTCGTGCGCAACGGTCTGGCGGACCGCGGCCTCGATCGGCTCGGTGTGCGCGAGATGCGCGACTTCATCATCGAGGGGCAGCAGCGATTCAGCCGGCGGACGCTCCACAACCACGTCTCGGGGCTGCGCGCGCTTTGCCGGTTCTGGCTTCGGCGCGGCCGCCTCAAACGCAATCCACTCACCGGCGTGCCACTGCCCAAGCTCGACCGCCCGCTGCCGAAGTTTCTCACCGAAAAACAGATGACGGATCTGCTGACGGGACCGCTGCGCCTGCTGGAAGACCAGCGACTGGACCCCTTTACGGCCTGGCGCGACCGGTTGGTCATGGAATTGCTCTACGGCGGCGGCCTGCGGGTGAGCGAGCTGGTGGGGCTGAACTACGGACAAATTGACTTCGAACGCGGAGTGGCGCGCGTGCTGGGCAAGGGGCGCAAGGAGCGGCTGTGTCCGCTCGGCCGGGTGGCCATGGCGGTTCTGACGAAATGGCGCGGAGAGTTCGCGCGCGACCGGTCGCCGGAGGCGCCGGTGATCGTCAACGCCCGCCACGAGCGCCTGCCGGTGCGGCAGGTGCAGCTACGGCTCAAGCGCTACCTGGCGCTTGCCGACCTGCCGATGGACATCACGCCCCACAAATTGAGGCACAGTTACGCCACGCACCTGCTCAACGCGGGCGCCGACCTGCGCCTCGTCCAGGAACTGCTCGGTCACGTGAACCTGGCGACGACGCAGATCTACACCCATGTCAGTGTCGCGCACCTGAAGAAAATCTACGAGCAGGCCCATCCCCGGGCATGAAAATCCGGTGGCGGATGGATCGGGGGGGTACCGGTCAACCCGGCGGCGACTCGAGGCTGATGGGCTCGGCCTTCGCCTTCCAAATCCGCTCGCAGTAATCGCGGATCGAGCGATCCGACGAGAAGTAGCCCATCCGTGCGGTGTTCAGGATGGACATGCGCGTCCATCCCTCCCGGTCGAGGTAGGCGCGGTTGACGCGCTCTTGGGATTCCACGTAGGAGGCGTAATCCGCCAGGACCATGTAGGGATCGCACCCGAGCAGGGTGTTCACCAACGGCTGGAAGAGATCGGGCTGATCGGGCGAAAAGAATCCGGTGGCGATCTGGTCGATGGCCTCCTTGAGGTGCGGGTCGGCCTCGTAGTAATCGCGCGGCTGGTAGCCGCCCGCCTTGAGCTTCGGCACCTCCGCCGCAGTCAGGCCGAAGAGGAAAAAGTTCTCGGGGCCAACCTCGTCGCGAATCTCGATGTTGGCACCGTCCAGCGTCCCGATGGTCACCGCGCCGTTGAGCGCGAACTTCATGTTGCCGGTGCCGGAGGCTTCCATGCCGGCGGTCGAGATCTGCTCCGACAGGTCCGCCGCCGGATAAATGCGCTGGGCGTTCTTGACATTGAAGTCCGGTACGAACGCCACGCGCAGGCGGCGGTTGACCACGGGATCGGCGTTCACCCGCCCGGCCACGGCATGGATGAGTTTGATGATCAGCTTGGCCAGGTAGTAGCCCGGCGCCGCCTTGCCGCCGAAAATGACCGTGCGCGCCGGGACGTCGGCTTCCGGTTCACGGAGCAACCGATTATAGAGCGTGATGACGTGCAGGACGTTCAGATGCTGGCGCTTGTACTCGTGCAGGCGCTTGACCTGGAGGTCGAAGAGGGTGTCGGGATCGACCTCCACTTCGGTGCGTTCACGGATGAAATTCGCCAGCATGGCCTTGTTGTGGCGCTTGGCCTCGCGCCATGCCTGCCGGAAATCCGTCTCCGCGGCCAGCGGCTCCAGGCGATGCAACTCGTCGAGATCCCGGATCCAACCGTCGCCGATGCGCCCGGTGATCAGCGCCGACAACTGCGGGTTGCTCAGCAGGAGAAAGCGGCGTGGCGAGATGCCATTGGTGACGTTGGTGAATTTTTCCGGCGTGAGCTCGTAGAAGTCGCGGAGTCCTCCCTGGCGGAGCAGCTCGCTGTGGAGCCCGGCCACACCATTGACCGTCCGGCTGCCCAGCGTGGCCAGGTGCGCCATGCGGACATAACGCACCCCCGTTTCGTCGATCAACGAGAGTCGGCTGAGCCGGGCATCGTCGCCGGGAAAACGAACCCGAACCTCGTCGAGGAAGCGCCGGTTGATCTCGTAGATGATCTCGAGGTGCCGGGGCAGGAGACTGCCCAGCAGGGGTACCGGCCAGCGTTCCAGCGCCTCGGGCAGCAGCGTGTGGTTGGTATAGCCGAAGGTGTTTTGCGTGACTTCCCAGGCTTTCTCCCATGTCACGTGATGCTCATCGACCAGCAGACGCATCAACTCGGTGATGGCGATGGCCGGATGCGTGTCGTTGAGCTGGACGGCGAACTTCCGGTGGAAATCCTCCAGGCTGCGGGCCGTCTGGAGATGCAGCCGGATCATGTCTTGGAGCGCGCAGGATGCGAAAAAATACTGCTGCTGCAGGCGCAGCTGCTTGCCTTGGGGCAGGTCATCGTTGGGATACAGGACCTTGGTGATGTTTTCCGACACCATCTTCTCCATCACCGCGCCGTAGTAATCGCCGGTGTTGTAGGCGCGGAAGTCGAACGACTCAGCCGCCGTGGCGCACCACAAGCGGAGAAAGTTGGCCGTGTTGACGCGGTAACCCAGCACCGGCGTGTCGTAGGCCATGCCGCGCACCACGTGGTGGGGGATCCATCGCACCCGGTACTCGCCGTTGTCCTCGTAGGCTTCGGTATGACCGCCTAGTTTCACATCAAAGGTCAGCTGGGGACGCGGGAGTTCCCATGGATTACCCAAACGCAGCCATTTGTCCGTCAATTCCACCTGCCAGCCATCGCGGATCATCTGGTCGAAGATGCCGAACTCGTAACGGATCCCGTAGGCGATCGAAGGAATCTCCAAGGTGGCCATGCTGTCGAGGAAGCAGGCGGCCAGGCGCCCGAGGCCGCCATTGCCCAGACCGGGCTCCTCCTCCTGCTCCATGATTTCCCTCAAATCGAGCCCCAGCTCCTTCATGGCTTGATCGGCGGCCTCGTAGATGCCGAGGTTGAGCAGGTTCTTGCCCAGCTGTGGGCCCAGGAGGAATTCCGCGGAGAGAAAGCAGACGGTACGGCTCCGGCGCTCGAAATAGGTCTCCGCAGTGCGGATCCAGCGCTGCAGCAGGCGATCCCGGATCGTATAGGCCAGGGCCATGAACCGGTCGTGGGGCGTCGCCACTTTCGGAAACCGCCCCTGTACATAAAACAGATTGTCACAAAACGCCTGCGCGATGGCGTGGGGACTCAAACCCGTGCGAATGTCTTCGGGGGCGTGGGGAGCAGGTGGGGGCTGCGCTTTAGGGATCTTCTTCATGGCGGGGATGGCGCTGGGAAAGCCGTTAATGGCCGGTCATTATGCGCGGAGACCGCGCAGGATCGCGAAGCGATCGGCAGTTTGCGCCAAGCGCTGCGAAGCTCAAGCTTGATAGATGAGGGAGTGGATCTGGTCTATTCTTCCGCCTGGTCGGCGAACGTCCAGCCACGGAAGGACACACAGGGCGCAAAGGAACTGCTTTGTGTTCCCTGGTGGCGCGGCCGCCGTACCTGGCCACTTATGCGCGTCGACAAACTGCTAATCACCGCGCAGTCCGCCCGCTTGCCTCGTATCACCTCAAGAACCGGTCCTTCTGACTCTTTTAATTTATGGACATTTTTTCTGATAAAGACAAAATGGAGTCAGCGAAAATAGAGGCAGCGGAAGCCTCCGCCCGTGCAAGGGAAACAAAACCCCCGATCGTTTGCGTACGTCTATGCCCACGGTTTTGAGACCGTGACGTTGCAGAAGCACACGTTGTGGAAGAGGGCGCGCCGGACGGCGGCGGAACCGGGTGCCGCAGGCGGGCCGGAGGCAGGACGGAAGGCTCGTGCAAAACATGACGCAGGAGGCGCGTGAAAAATGACTGGAAAATCATCCAGCGCCGGTCGTTGGGTTTCAAGCAGAGCGGGATGGCTGTTGGGCCTGATCTTTGTCTGCCTGGCCGCGGGAATCGTGGCGGCCGGCTACTTCTATTACCGGAATTACGAAAAGCATTACCGCTCCGAGGTCGAGCGCCAGCTCTTTGCCATCGCGGAGTTGAAAGTCGGCGAGCTCGTGCAGTGGCGCAAAGAGCGGTTGGGGGATGCCGGCAGCTTGTTCAAGAACGCCCCCTTCGCCGCCCTAGTACGACGCTTCTTCGAGCAACCGGAAGACGTGGATGCGCGTCGCCAGCTACAAGGGTGGATCGGAAAGATCCAAACGAGCCACCAATATGACCACGTTTTCCTGCTCGATGCCCGGGGCATCGAGCGGTTGGCTGTTCCCGATTCATCCGAACCGGTCCCCGTCCACCTGGCCGACAATGCCGTCAAGGTCCTGCATTCGGGACAGGTGACATTCTTGGATTTTCATCGCGATGCCCCCGACCGTCCCATCTATCTGGGCGTCCTGGTCCCCATTCTTGACGAGTCAGAGGCCAGCCCTCCGCTGGGCGTGCTCGTCTTGCGCATTGATCCCGCAACCTATCTCTACCCCTTGCTCCAGCGCTGGCCCACGCCCAGCCTGACCGCTGAGACCCTGCTCGTCCGTCGGGAGGGTAATGAGGTCGTCTTTCTGAATGAACTCCGGTTTCAAAAAAACACCGCCCTGACCCTGCGCGCACCTCTGGACCAAAAGGCACTGCCGGCGGCTCGGGCCGCCTTGGGGCAGGAAGGCGTCATGGAGGGTATCGACTACCGGGGCGTACCGGTGGTGGCAGCCTTGCGCGTCATTCCCGATTCGCCGTGGTCTCTGGTCGCCCGCATGGATGCCGCGGAAGTGTATGCGCCGCTGCGAGAGCGACTCTGGCAAATGGTCGTTCTCATCGGGGCGGTGCTCCTCGGCACGGGGGCGGGAACCGGCTGGCTATGGCGGCAGCAGCGCGTCCGGTTCTACCGGGAAGGGGCGGAGACGGAAAATAGAACCAGACGCATGGCGACGGTGGTGAGAGACTCCAACGATGCGATTACGATTCAGGACTTCGAGGGACGGATCACCGCCTGGAACCGCGGCGCTGAACTGATGTATGGCTATGGCGAGGAAGAGGCGCTGCAGATGAGCATTGGGCGCCTCACGGCCTCCGGTAAGGTTGAAGAGCAAAATGATTTCACCCGCCGGCTGTTGGCGGGCGAAAAGATATCTTCGTTTGAAACCCAACGGGTCACGAAAGACGGGCGGCTACTCGACGTGTGGCTGACGGTAACGAAACTTGTAGACGATGCGGGGAAAGTAATTGGTATTGCCTCTACCGAGCGCGACATCACCGAGCGCAAGCGGGAGGCGGAGAAGGCCAGCCGCATGGTGACGGTGGTGAGAGACTCGAACGACGCGATCACAATTCAGGACTTCGAGGGACGGATCACCGCCTGGAACCACGGTGCCGAGCTGATGTTTGGCTATAGCGAGCAAGAGGCGCTCAAGATGAAAATTTGGCAACTCGCTCCCACCAATAAAGCGGCCGAGCAAAAGGATTTTAACCGCCGGCTGTTTGCGGGTGAAAAGGTCACCTCGTTTGAGACCCAGCGGGTGACCAAAGACGGGCGCGTTCTCGATGTCTGGATGACGGTGACCAAACTGGTGGACGATGCCGGAAACCCGATTGGCCTTGCCTCCACCGAGCGCGACATCACCGCGCGCAAACGGGCGGAGGAGGAGGCCAGCCGCATGGTGACGGTGGTGCGTGACTCGAACGATGCGATCACGATCCAGGATTTTGAGGGGAAGATCACCGCCTGGAACCGCGGCGCGGAACTGATGTATGGCTACAGCGAGGCAGAGGCGCTGGCGGCGAACATCGACCGCCTCACGACCCCCGGCAAGGTTGCCGAGCAAAAGGATTTCATCCGCCGGCTGTTTGCGGGTGAGAGGGTCACCTCGTTTGAGACCCAGCGGTTGACCAAAGACGGGCGGCTACTCGACGTGTGGCTGACGGTAACGAAACTTGTAGACGATGCGGGGAAAGTAATTGGTATTGCCTCCACCGAGCGCGACATCACCGAGCGCAAACGGGCGGTGGAGGAAGTCCACAAGCTCAACGCGAATCTGGAGCAGCGGGTGATCGACCGCACCGCCGCACTGGAGGCCGCCAACAAGGAGCTGGAGGCCTTCAGCTACTCGGTCTCGCATGATTTGCGCGCACCGCTGCGGGCCATGGACGGCTTCAGCATGGCGCTGTTGGAAGACTGCGCCGGCAGGCTGGACGGGGCGTCGCAGGACCACCTGCGGCGCATCCGGGCCGGCAGCCAGCGGATGGCGGAGTTGATCGACGATTTGCTGAACTTGTCCCAGGTGACGCGGACGGAGATGCGGCGCGAACGGTTGGATTTGACCGCGCTGGCGGAAGAAATCGGGGCGGAATTACAGCGGGCGCATCCGGATCGCAAGGTCAAGTCTGTCGTCGCCCCGGCGTTGACGGCCGACGCCGATGCGAGGATGCTGCGGATAGTGCTCAACAACCTTTTGGACAATGCCTGGAAGTTCACATCCAAGCATGAGCAGGCGTGCATCGAGGTCGGCGCACGTGAGCAGGACGGCCAGCGCGTGTTTTTTGTGCGCGACAACGGGGCGGGGTTTGACATGGCCTACGCCGGTCGGCTCTTCGGCGCCTTCCAACGCCTGCACAGTACCCAGGAGTTCGAGGGCACCGGCATCGGGCTGGCGATCGTACAGCGGATCATCCACCGGCACGGAGGCCGCGTGTGGGCCGAGGGCGCCGTCGGACAAGGCGCCACCGTCTATTTCACCTTGGGAAAAGAAAGGGACTGACTCATGAACGGCAGAAAAAAAATCTTGCTGGTTGAAGACAACGCCGACGACGTGGCGCTGACGCTGCGGGTGCTGAAAATACACAACGTCGCCAACGAAGTCGTGGAGGCCCATGACGGCGTCGAGGCACTCGATTACCTGTTTGGCACCGGCGCGCACGCCGGCCGCGACCACAGCCAACAGCCCCAGGTGATCCTCCTGGATTTGAAGCTACCGAAGGTGGACGGTCTGGAGGTGCTGCGCCGCGTGCGCAACGATCCGCGGACCAGACTCCTGCCGGTGGTCATCCTCACCTCGTCGAAGGAGGAGAAAGACCTCGTGAATGGCTACGCCCTTGGCGCCAATAGTTACATTCGAAAGCCCGTGGACTTCAGCAAATTTACCGAGTCCATCCGCCAGCTGGGCCTCTACTGGCTGGTGCTCAACGAACCACCGCCCGCGATCACCGGGATGCCATGAACAAGCCGCTGCATTGCCTGATCGTCGAGGATTCAGAAAACGACGCGCTGCTGGTGGTGCGCCAGCTGCGCACCGGCGACTACGACGTGACGTGGGAGCGCGTCGAGACCGCCGAGGCGATGCGCGCCGCGCTCGGCCGCCAGCGGTGGGACATTGTCATCGCCGACTACCAGATGCCGCGCTTCAGCGGGCTGGCCGCGCTGGAACTGCTCAAGGCGAGCGGCAAGGGCCTGCCTTTCATCATCGTGTCCGGCACAATCGGCGAAGACCAGGCCGTGGCGGCCATGAAGACGGGCGCCCACGATTACATCATGAAAGGCAAGCTGGCGCGCCTGGTTCCCGCTGTGGAGCGTGAGTTGCGCGAGGCGGTGGAGTGGCGCGCGCGCCGGCGGGCCGAAGTGGCCCTGCAGGAGAGCGAACAGAAGTATCGGGAACTGGTCGAACACGCCAACAGCATCATCCTGCGCTGGACTCGCGATGGGAGGATCACGTTCCTGAACGAGTTTGGCCAGAAGTTCTTCGGCTACCCGGCAGCAGAGATCCTCGGTCGCCACGTCGTCGGCACCATCGTTCCGGATAGCGAAAGCACCAGCCGGGATCTTCGCACGCTGCTGGACCAGATCGGTACGCACCCGGAAGTGTTCGCGCAGAGCATCAATGAGAACATGCGCCGCAACGGCGAAAGGGTCTGGGTGGTCTGGACCAACAAGGTGGTGCTGGACGAGCTGGGCCAGACGAAGGAGATCCTGAGCATCGGCTCCGACATCACCGAGCGCAAGCAGGCGGAGGAGGCGTTGAAGCGGGAGCAGGCCCTGTTCACCGACCTGGTCAGTACGATCCCCGACCAGATCTATTTCAAGGACCGGAAGAGCCGCTTTGTCCGCATCAACGACTCCATGGCCCGGCGCTTCGGACTGCGGAGTCCGGACGAGGCGGTCGGCAAGACCGACTTCGACGTTTTCAGCGAGGAGCACGCCCGGCAGGCTTATGAGGATGAGCAGCGCATCATGAGCACCGGCGATCCGCTCATCGGCCTCGTGGAGAAGGAGACCTGGCCCGACGGCCACGTCACCTGGGTGTCGAGTTCCAAGGTGCCCCTTCGCGATGGGCAAGGCAACATCACCGGGCTGGTCGGGATCTCGCGTGACATCACCGAGCGCAAGCGGGCGGAGGAACGCAACCGCGAGCAGGCGGCCCTGCTCGACAATGCGAATGACGCCATCTACGTGGTGTCCCTCGACCACACGATACTCTATTGGAACCGGGGCGCCGAGCGGATTTATGGCTGGACCAGCGGCGAGGTGTTGAATCGAAAAACCACGGAATTGATCTTCCATGATCACGCCGTCTTGGAGGCGCTTAACCCGGTCCTGTTCAAGCAGGGAAGCTGGTCCGGAGAGCGGCGGCAAATTGCGAAGAGCGGAGGGATGGTGGAGGTGTTCAGCCGGCTGACGCTTGTACGCAACGAGCAGGGCCAGCCGCAGTCGGTCTTTGTGATCGACACCGACATCACGGAAAAAAAGCAGCTCGCAGCCCAGTTTCTCCGCGCCCAGCGGCTGGAGAGCATCGGGGCGCTCGCCAGCGGCATCGCCCACGATCTCAACAACGTCCTGGCGCCGATCATCATGGGCGCGCCGCTGCTGCAGAGAATGGTGAAGGACCAGACGGCGCTCCACCTGCTCAAGACGATGGAATCAAGCGCCCAGCGCGGGGCCGCCATTGTCAGACAGGTGTTGACGTTCGCCCGCGGCGTCGAAGGCGAACGCGTACCCCTGCAACCGCGACATCTGCTCTCGGAGATGGAAAGACTCGCCGCCGAAACCTTCCCCAAAGGCATACGAGTTGAATCCGACGTGGCGGCCGACCTTTGGCCGGTTCAGGGCGACGCAACGCAACTGCATCAGGCTTTGATGAATCTGTGCATCAACGCCCGCGATGCCATGCCGGGAGGCGGCGTCCTCACCCTGGAAGCCGCCAATATCGTGCTCTCCAAGGAGGCGGCGGAAAAAATACCAGGCGCCCAGCCGGGTTCCTTTGCCTGTCTCCGCGTCACCGACACCGGCACGGGCATTCCGCCGGAAATCGAGGCGAAGATCTTCGAGCCATTTTTCACGACCAAGGGCATGGGCAAAGGCACCGGACTGGGGCTGTCCACCGTGCTGGGCATTGTGCGCAGCCATGGCGGCTTCGTCCGGGTCGCCAGTAAAGTCGGGAAGGGCACCACGTTTGAGCTGTACCTCCCCGCCACGGCGGTCGGACAAGTGGCGGTTAAAAAGGACTCAGCCACGCCGTGGCCGCGCGCGCACGGCGAAGGCATACTCGTGGTGGACGACGAAGCCGCCATACGCGAGGTCGCGCGCCAAGCGCTGGTGGAGTTCGGGTACCTAGTGATCACATCCGGAAGCGGAACCGAGGCCCTCAGGATCTTCCAGGAACGCCGGCATGAAATTCAGTTAGTCATGACCGACATGATGATGCCGGAGATGGACGGACCGACCCTGGTCGCGGCTCTGCGGGTGCTCGATCCGGCGGTTAAGATTGTCGGTATCACCGGCATGAGCGACACGACGGGCATGAGCGGTCTGAAGACGCTGGCGCTGTCGGCCATGCTGGCGAAACCGTTCACGATCGGAAAGCTCCTTGCGGTTATCCACGAAGCGCTGCCAGTGACTGCCGGCGATAAAAGCGCCGCCCCGGCCGGCGGAGGATCAAGGCCGGCGCCCGGCTGAAGTCCGATCCGATGCGTGGTCCGCGGTCCAGCCGCGGAGAGCGGGCCGAACATCCCTGCCTTCCGTCCCGGGGAGGTTTCCGGACGTGGAGCCGGGACTTTTTCATGGAAAAACCGGCGGACGCTCCCCATGGTATGCCTCCGCAAGTCTCCCGCACCCCGCCATGAGAGGCATCAATTTCCCCCGTTGGTCGCGCGTGTTGATCTGGACGCTGGTCGTGGTGCTTGGCACCGGTTCCCTGGCCGTGCTGGCCTTTACGCGGAATGAGCCGGTCAGCGCGCTCTGGCTGGTGGTCGCGGCGGGGTGCGTCTTCGCCGTCGCCTGGCGCTTTCACAGCGCTTGGCTGGTCGCCCGGGTGCTGACGGTTGATGAGCTGCGCGCCACGCCGGCCGTCGTGCATGAGGACGGCCGGGACTACGTGCAGACCAACCGCTGGATTGTGTTTGGCCATCACTTCGCCGCCATCGCCGGGCCGGGTCCGCTTGTGGGGCCGGTGCTCGCCGCGCAGTTTGGCTACCTGCCGGGCATGCTGTGGATTCTCATTGGCGCGACGCTCGGTGGCGCCGTGCACGACTCGATCATCCTGTTCTGCTCCATCCGCCGGCGCGGCAAATCACTCGGTCAGATGGTGCGCGAGGAAGTGGGGCCGTTCGCCGGTTTGCTTTCCCTCATCAGCATCATCGCGATCATGATCATCCTGCTGGCGGTGCTGGCACTCGTCGTGGTCAAAGCGCTGGCGGAGAGCCCGTGGGGACTGTTCACGATCACGGCGACGATGCCCATCGCTGTGCTCATGGGCCTGGGTTTGCGTTATTGGACGCCCGGGCGGGTCGGTTGGGTGAGCGTGCTCGGCTTCGTCGGACTGCTGCTGGCGGTTGCCGGCGGACAGTGGCTGCACGGCACACCGCTGGCCGGCTGGCTCACACTCAAGGGCACCACGCTCGCCTGGTGGATCATGGGCTACGGTTTTGTGGCCTCGGTGCTTCCGGTGTGGCTGCTGCTCGCGCCGCGCGACTACCTGAGCACCTTCATGAAGCTGGGCACGGTCGCGCTGCTCGGGGTGGCCATCGTGCTGCTCGGCCCGGCGCTGAAGATGCCCGCGCTCACCCGGTTCATCGACGGCAGCGGTCCGGTTTTCGCCGGCCCGGTCTTTCCGTTCTGCTTTATCACGATCGCCTGTGCCGCGGTGTCGGGCTTTCATTCAATCGTGGCCTCGGGCACCACCCCGAAGATGCTCGCCCGCGAAAGCGACATTCGTCTCGTCGGCTACGGAGGGATGATCACCGAGATGGTGGTGGGCATCATGGCGCTCATCGCCGCGTCCGCGCTGGAGCCGGGCCAGTATTTCGCCATCAACATGAAAGGTGACATCGCCGCCGTGACTCAGCAGGTCACCGCGCTGGGTTTTCCCGTCACCGTCGGGCAGATGCAGGATCTCGCCGCGTCGGTGGGCGAGATCACGATGGTCGGCCGGGCGGGCGGGGCCCCGACGTTTGCCGTCGGCATGGCGCATATGTTTGCCGGTGTGCTCGGCGGCAAAACCACCCTCGCACTCTGGTATCACTTCGCGATCATGTTCGAGGCGTTGTTCATCCTCACGACCATCGACGCCGGGACGCGCGTGGGCCGATTCCTTGTCCAGGATTTGCTCGGCTACGTGTGGCGGCCGCTGGGGGAGACGCGCTCGACCGCCGGCAACTGGATCGCCAGCGCCGCATTCGTAGCCGCTTGGGGCTGGTTTCTCTACCAGGGTGTCGTCGATCCGCTGGGCGGCATCAATTCGCTCTGGCCCATCTTCGGCGTGGCCAACCAGCTCCTCGCGGTCATCGCGCTCGCCCTCGGCACCACCGTGCTGATCAAGATGGGCCGCACGCGTTATCTCTGGGTGCCGCTGCTTCCGCTCGTGTGGCTGCTCACGGTCACCATGACCGCGGGATGGATGAAAATCTTCTCGCCCGATCCACGCCTCGGCTTCCTCAGCGTCGCCGCCGACCTCCACCGGCGAATCGCTGGCGGCGGAGCCGCCGCGCAGCTCGCGGAGTGGCACCGGCTGGCGTTCAGCAATCAGGTGGACGCGGTCGTGACCGGCGCGTTCCTGGTCCTGGTGGCGCTGGTCGTGCTGGCTTCGGCCCGGGTGTGGGTGCAGCTGCTCGCCGGTCGGCGTGTGGCCGACCTTCGCGAGGAGCCTTACGTGCCCCTGAAGGCGGCCCCCGCCGTCGGGCGTTGATCGCCGCCGGCTAGAGCGCGGCGATCGCCTCGGCCATGATTTCACAGGCGCGGACCACGGCCGCGCCCTCGTGCGCCGTGCTGAGGAACGCCGTCTCGTAGGCGCTGGGCGGCAGGTAGACGCCGCGGTCTAGGCAGGCGTGGAAAAATTTCGCAAAGAGCTTCGCGTCGCTTTTCAGGGCGGTGGTGTAGTCGCGCACACGGGTGGTGGTGAAAAACACGGCAAACATGGAGCCGGCCTGCGGCACTTGCAGGGGCAGGCCCTGCTTGCGGGCGGCAGCGAGCAGCGCGTTCCGCACCTGCCGGCCAAGTGCTTCGAGGCGCGGGTAAGGATTGAGTTCCTCGAGCAGTTGAAGCGCGGCGATGCCGGCGGCCATGGCGAGCGGGTTGCCGCTGAGGGTGCCGGCCTGGTACACCGGACCGAGCGGCGCGAGGCAGTCCATGATTTCGGCCCGGCCGCCGAACGCGCCCACCGGCAGGCCGCCGCCGATGATTTTGCCGAGACAGGTCAGGTCGGGCGTGATTTTCTCCAGCTCCTGCACGCCGCCTTTGGCGAGCCGGAAACCGGTCATGACCTCGTCGAAGATGAGCACGGTGCCGTGCGCCGTGCAAAGCGTCCGAAGGTACGGCAGGTAGCCGGGCTCGGGCAGGATGAGTCCGATGTTGGCGGGGTAGGGCTCGATGATGATGCCGGCGATTTTTCCGGGATTGGCGATGAAGGCGGCCTCGAGCGCCGCCGCGTCGTTGAACGGCAGCACGATGGTCTCCTGCGCGAAGGCGGCGGGGATGCCGGCGCTGTCGGGGTGGCCGTGCGTGAGCGCACCGGAGCCGGCCTTGATCAGCAGCGAGTCGGAGTGACCGTGATAGCAGCCGGAGAACTTGATGATCTTGTCCCGCCTGGTGAAGCCGCGCGCGAGGCGAATGGCCGACATGGTGGCCTCGGTGCCGCTGTTGCACATGCGCACCTTCTGGATCGACGGCACGAAACGGGTGATGAGTTCGGCCAGTTCGACCTCGTAGGGATTCGGCGCGCCGAAGCTGGTTCCATTCTCGAGCGCAGCGGCGATGGCGGCCTTGATGCGCGGATGGTTGTGGCCGTGAATGGCCGGTCCCCAGGTGCAGACGAAGTCGATCAGCTCGCGGTCGTCGACGGTGACCAGCGTGGCGCCATGCGCGGCCTTCACGAAGAACGGAGTCCCGCCGACCGAGCGGAAGGCGCGGACCGGCGAGTTGACCCCGCCGGGGATCACTTGCAGCGCCCGGGCAAAGAGAGATTCGGATAAAGACATTTTAAACCGCTAATCTTCGCTAATGGACGCTGATGGGTTTGGATACCGTCCTCGTCCGCGCAAATCGTTTCCATTCGAGTTCATCAGGACAGCCAAAGTTGACGAGATAACCGACAGGCTTGCCGGAGGCTTTGAGGTAGTTGAGAAGTTGGGCCACGTGCTCAGGTGCCAGCGCGGTCACTGCCTTTAGTTCGACGATAATATCATCGAAAACAATCAGATCGGGCCGGAGTTTCTTACGTAGCGGCTGTCCCTTGTATAGAACAGCGATCTCGGATTGCGCGGCGAAGGGAATATCCCGGGAACGGAGTTCGGTTTCGAGGCTTTCTTGGTAAATCTCTTCCGTGAACCCGTGCCCCATCGCGTTATACACCTCAAAGGCGGCGGCCATGAAATCATAGCCCTGTTGCTGGAGCGGCTCATCACTCATGAGATTAGCGTCAATCAGCGAAGATTAGCGGTTCATGATCAGCTCACATATTTCTGCACGATGGGGATGCGGCGGCCGACGCCGAAGGCGAGGGGGGTGATCTTCAGTCCGGGGGCGGCCTGCTTGCGCTTGTATTCGTTGAGGTCGACCTTGCGGGCAACATCGTTGACCACGGCCTCGGGATATCCCTGGGCCACGAGGTCGCGGCGCGACAAGCCCTCCTCGACGTAGCCACGCAGGATGGTGTCGAGCAGGTCATACGGCGGCAGACTGTCCTGATCGGTCTGGCCGGGGCGCAGCTCGGCGGAAGGCGCCTTGTCGATGGTGCTTTGCGGGATGGGCGGCGAGCGGCCGGCGCGGCGCGCGTCGTCGTTGATCCAGCGGGCGAGGGCGTAGATCTGCGTCTTGAAGACGTCGGAGATGACCGCGAGGCCGCCGGCCATGTCGCCGTAGAGCGTGCAATAGCCCACGGCCATCTCGCTTTTGTTGCCGGTGGTGAGCAGCAGCGACCCGAATTTGTTGGAGAGCGCCATCATGACCACGCCCCGCACGCGGGCCTGGATGTTCTCCTCGGTGACATCGTGTTCACGGCCGGCAAACATCGGGCCCAGCACCGTCTCGGTGGCGGCGACCACGTCGGCGATGGGAATCGTGTGGAAGGCGAGGCCGAGATTGGCGGCGAGGGCGCGCGCGTCGTCCCGGCTGTGCTGACTCGAGATGGTCGACGGCAGACTGACGCCGGTGACATTTTCCGGACCGAAGGCCGCGGCGGCGATGACCCCCACAACCGCGGAATCGATGCCGCCGCTGAGCGCGACCAGCCCCTGCTTGAAGCCGCTCTTGTGCGCGTAATCCCGCGTGCCGAGCACCAGGGCCTCGAAAATATCCTTCATTTCGGGTTGGGCGTAGGACTCGGCGATCATGGGTTCCATGCTCCGGCCTGTGAACTGCGCGGTGAGATCGATGACCCGCAGCTCCTCCCGGAAGGCCGGCAGGCCCGCGACCACCTGGCCCTTGGCTGATGCCACGACCGAACAGCCGTCAAAAATCAATTCATCGTTGCCGCCGATCACGTTGCAGTAGACCACCGGGCAGCCCATTTTTTTCGCGGCCCCGGTCACCAGCATTTCGCGCACGTTGCCTTTGCCATGATGCCAGGGGCTGGCCGAAAGGTTGAGCACGACGTCGCACTTTAGAGCGGCAAGTTGCCGGATCGGATCAAGCCCGTGGTAGAGACGCCGCGTCGAGATCATCGGATGGATCCAGATGTCCTCGCAGATCGTCACGCCGATGCGCCGGCCGGCAAATTCAATGACGCGTGGGGAGGGCGCCGGCTCAAAGTAACGGTCCTCATCGAACACGTCATAGGTGGGCAGCAGGCACTTGCGGGCGACGGCGGCGACCTCGCCCCGGTGGCACCAGGCGGCGGCGTTGAAATACGGCCGGCCATCGCCGGAGGTATTGGTTTCGACAAATCCAACCAACGCCGGCACCTCGCCCACGGCCGACGCGATCTCGGCCAGCGAAGATTCGACATCAGAGACAAAGCGGCGCTTGAAGAGCAGATCGCGCGGCGGGTAGCCGCAGACCACCAGCTCGGGGAAAACCACCAGTTCCGCGCCTTGGGCAACCAAGGCGTGATAGGCCTCAACAATCCGGCGGCGGTTGCCGGAAAGGTCGCCGACGGTGGGGTTGATCTGGGCGAGGCCGATGCGCATGGGAGGCGAAAAGGAGGGTACTGTGGGGATGATTATCCCGTCTGACAATCCGCAAGGGTGAGATGGTGGTGGGTCAGTTTGCGTAGGTTGGGCTTTATGCCCAACACCGAAAACCCCGACATCCCTCTGTCGGGCATAAACGGCCAAGTGACAGTAAACGGGGAACAGTTTGGGTCATGGTTTTGTGTGCCACGGGGCGAAGCGGCAGTTGAGTTTACGGGCGGCTGTGGCCCCGGCGGACCCACCGCCCCATCGCTTCCCTCCATCT
>Ga0208688_1000372_pt1 | contig 27219 bp, 19 predicted proteins | sample June2015DPH_6_15_FD_184696 | JGI IMG/M metagenome (GOLD analysis project Ga0208688, IMG submission 184696) | Peatland microbial communities from SPRUCE experiment site at the Marcell Experimental Forest, Minnesota, USA - June2015DPH_6_150... | ecosystem: Environmental > Terrestrial > Soil >... | reverse complement strand
AAAATACGTGGAATATGCCAGAAAAAGGCAACTCCCAACATCAATTGAATTAACACCAGCCAGAGTCAAAATGGCAACCTTACCGGAAAAAACAGAACCAATCAACAACCCAATTGGAACTGCACCAGGAGTACGCGTCGATGTGGAAGGAACGGTGTTGTTTGCTTTGCCAGGTGTGCCTTCAGAAATGGAAGCGATTTTTACGGAAACTATAGTGCCGTTGCTTAAACAAGCCGTTGGCGACAGGGTTTTTTGTGAAAAAAGCATGTTTGTGAATAACATGATGGAATCGCATTTAGCTCCATTAATCGACAAAGTCATGAGTGGTAATGCGGGTGTTTACATAAAGTCTCATCCTTTGGGTGTAGAAAATAAGCCTCATATCGAGATTCACTTAACTGTTACAGCCAAAAATAAAGAAAAGCCTGCGGAAAAGCTTCTAAAAGCCGTGAGGCAGCTTGCCATTTTGGTTGAGGCGAATGGTGGAAAAGCCATCGTTGAACAGTAAGGCCTCCTCCCTCATTTGTTGCTTCATATAGACAGGCTAAAGACTTTTTCGAGCAACAGAGTACTTGAATAGAAAGCGAGAAAAAAATTAAATTTAAAATGAAAGTTTAGGATTTTTTGGCGTTTTCTAGTTCTTTTCTGAGTAATTCTGCCTTGTCGGTTTTTTCCCAGGTGAATTCTGGTTCTTCTCTTCCGAAGTGGCCGAACACTGCGGTTTTTTTGTATATTGGTCTTAGCAGGTTTAGTTGGTCAATGATTGCTTTAGGTCTCATGTCGAAATGCTTCTTCACTAACTCGAGAAGTTGCTCGTCTGGCAGTTTCCCTGTTTCGTAAGTATTCACCAAAACAGAGATTGGTTGAGCTACACCGATAGCGTAGGAAATTTGGATTTCGCATTGATCAGCCAACCCCGCAGCAACAATGTTCTTGGCGATATATCTTGCCATGTAACATCCTGACCTGTCAACTTTCGATGGGTCTTTGCCGCTGAAGCATCCGCCGCCGTGACTTCCAACGCCGCCGTAAGTGTCAACGATGATTTTTCTGCCAGTTAACCCTGAATCCGCCAATGTTCCGCCAATGACGAATCTTCCAGTTCCGTTGATAACGTATTTTATGTCTTCGCTTAACATGTTCGCTGGAATAACGTACTTAATGACCTTTTCAATAATGTCTTTTTTCAAAATTGCGTCGTCAACGGTTCCGTTGTTTTGAGCAGCAATAACCACAGTCTTCACACATTTAGGCTTGCCACTCTCATATTCCACTGTAACCTGAGATTTGCAGTCAGGACGCAGATAAGGCATAAGTTTCGTTTTTCTGCATTCAGCTAAGCGTTTAACAAGTTTATGCGCCAGCATAATCGGCAAAGGCATAAGCTCCTTTGTCTCGTTTGTTGCGTAGCCGAAAACCATTCCTTGGTCACCAGCGCCCTGCTCATGACCTTTGGATTCGTTTACGCCCATAGCGATGTCTGGAGACTGCGCAGTTAGTGAAACCAAGATGCCGCATGTTTCCCAGTCTAAGCCGTCCTTAGCATTGTCGAACCCAATTTCTTTCAAGGTCTGGCGGACAATTTTTGGGATATCAACGTAGGTGCAAGTGGTTATTTGACCCGTAATCATTACGGTTCCCTGCATTACGAGCGTTTCGCAGTCAACTCTTGCTTGGGGGTCATTGCAGAATATTGCGTCTAAAACGCTGTCGGATATTTGGTCTGCAACCTTGTCTGGGTGACCTTCTCCAACTGACTCAGAAGTAAACAAATATTTTCCGTTTATTCTCATGGGAATCTTTCCATTCTGGTTGTAATAAGGACATAAATAACTTTGCGTTTTTCTTAAAAGGCTTTCTACAACACAAGCAACTAATCAACAAGTAACGACGGTAGTGCTTGCTCGCAAAAACAATTTAAATCCTAAACAACATAAACAAGAAGAGGGAAAACATGAAAAAAACAGTATTCAGCGAAAAAGCGCCAAAACCAGTAGGTCCATACAATCAAGCAGTAAAAGCAGGCAAATTCCTGTTCGTCTCAGGGCAACTGGCAATTGATCCAAAGGAAGGCAAAATAGTTGCTAAAGATGTTACGTTGCAGACAAGACAGGTTATGGATAACATAAAAGCTATACTGGAAGCTGCAGGCTACAGACTGAAAGATGTTGTTCAATCCACTGTGTATCTTTCTTCTATGGCCTTATTTGACGAGTTCAACCACGAATATGCCAAGTACTTTGATGGAGAATTTCCTGCTCGCGCCACAGTCGGCATAGAATTGAAGGCTAATGCGCTTATTGAGGTTTCAGTTGTTGCCTACAAGGACTAACCTGCATCAATCTTTTTGATAAATTATAAAAACCTAACCAACGCTTAGTTAGAGCAGGGCAAAATATGGCGGCATCGCTGAAAAAGTTTATACAAGGAATCGCTGGAAAGAAAGCTCCAGGACCATCAACCACTTTCACTGTATTCCATATTTTCTACGCTTTAGAGCTTATGTCGCAGAAACCTCTTGGCAGAAACAAACTAGCTAAAAAACTCAACGTTGGCGATGGAGCAGTACGCACAATAATAAGCAGACTTAGAAATGCTGGTTTAATTGAAACCTCCAAAGAAGGCTGCAGTTTAGCAAATAAAGGCTTAGAGATTTGGCGGCAATTTGAACAAGTTTTCCCTAAACGGATTGAAATTCAAAAAAGTGAATTGAGCGAGTCTGAATTTAATTTTGCTTTTTTAGTGAAAAACAGCGGGCAAAAGGTGCGGTCGGGAATTGATCAACGGGATGCAGCCATCATTGCCGGCGCACGCAAAGCCTTAGTTATCGTTTTCAAAAATGGTCACTTGCATATTGAATCAGTCAGTGATTGTATAGAGAAGGATTATCCGAAGGCAGCAAGCCAAATTCTTAAGCAATTAGCGCCTGAGGACAACGATGTTATTATTGTCGCTGGTGCTGATTCAGCTTTGAAGGCTAAGCGTGGAGCCTTTGCAGCAAGCTGGTCACTGATTGGCGCTTAAAGTTTTATGTTGTGTATTTTTCTCCTTCATTTAAAATTCGTTCAAGTGTCGTGTTAATGTTAATCATACCTTCGTTCGTTTTAGCGGAAACTGGCATCAACAAAAATTTCAAGCCAAGCTTATTGATGGCTTGCATCATGTTACGGCTGAAAAGCCGTTTTGTGCCTTCAAGTTTCTCTTCAATCGCATCTTCCAGTGCTCTGGTGTTTGCTGACCAAGTGGTGATTGCCTGAGCGTCTTTTTTTGGTATCAAATCAGTCTTTGAGAGCACGTGCAGTTGCGGCTGGTAGAACCTGTTGTAAACTGCGGCTGAAAGGAACATGTTTGAAACATAATTGAGCGGATTGATTGAGAAAACGGCGTCAAAGAGGTAAATTAACGCTTTAGGCTCCTTTGTTAATTCGTCAACGATATATGGTCCACTTGCCCTGAAAGCAAACAACTCCATCTGCCCAGGAGTATCAACTAACACGATGTCAGCGTTAACTTCTTCTATGTCGCGGGTTAAATTCTCAATTTCATCAGCGATTAAATCAGCAGCCATAATCAACGCGCCGTTGGGTCCTAAACCGTATTTTTCCATTAAATCGCCAACATCAACATAGTTGCGCACGTCAACATCTGGCGAGTAAGGAAGTTTCAATGCGCCAGGATCTAAATTGACAACGGCAACGTCTTGCTTTGACATTTTTAGCCATTCGCTGAAGGCTGCAGTTAACAGGGACTTGCCAGAACCTGCTGTTCCAATGATAAACGCGAGGGGCACCTTTTTTTCTCTCCGCTCTACGAGTGATATCTCGAAAAGTAATAACCTTTCTGTTACTATGCCTGAGAACTAGTGCTCGGAGCAATCTTTAGCTCCTCTGTACAAAAGCGGGGCATTCAAGATGTCTTTCTTTCCATGCCGTGAGAGAAGAAATTGAAAAGTTGCAGACGTACCTAACTGATAAAGAGGACCTGGCGCCTGAACAGAGAAAGCCAAATCCGCAAATCAAAAAAACTGGAGAAGAAAAATAAAAGAAAAAAGTTCTCGGTCAAATTCATAAAAACACGACCAACGCATAAAAAATGCAAACCAAAACCTTGCAGCTTCAGGATCACATTTCGCAAGGAGACTCCGCAGACAAAAGTAAAAACTTGCGGTCAAGACAAGAAAACAGTTAAAACGAATTTAGAAAAAGCGACTTCTATATAGTTACCGAAAACTACTAAGGCATTTCTTAATTGGTGCAAAGTTTAAAGTTACAGTAGATGGAACGTGAAAGAAATGGAAAAAATGAATACCTCAATAACGTTTACGTGCCCAGGATGCAAGGAAACTTTCGAATTTGACGCTGTTGGAGAATACCAATTAGTGCCCTGTCCAATCTGTGGAATCGACTTCATGACCGTCCGAAAAGGCCGAACATTACTGCTTGAGCCCTTTGAGTTTAACCCAAAAAACCAAAATGCAACCCCTCTTCTGGTTGAACTAGAGTGCTAAGGTGGAAACGGTTGAAAGTTAAATGTGTAGGCTGCGAAAGAAAATTTGGTGTTTGCCCTGAAAACTTCTCCAACTACGAAATAGTGGTCTGTCCAGTCTGCGGACTTGATTATCAAGTCATCAAGGAAACAAGCCGCGTCACAATTAAATCAATCCAGTTCGCGTAAATCAAAACACAGCCAAAATTCTCAGTTCTTTTTAATCTCCAAACATAGTTTCAAGAATTATACCAAGAGTGCGCAATAGCACAAGTTTTTAACTGCCAAATGCTTCCTTAGCTTTTATGAAAGAATTGGAGGTTAAGATTTTAGAAGTTAATAGAATAAAGATTGAGGAAGCCCTCTCCGGTTTGGGCGCCAAAAAAGTTTTCGGCGGCGACATCGAAACCTTGTTCTTTGACTTCAAAGATGGCACTATAATTAAAGCAAGAAACGTGTTACGCTTAAGGAAAGAGCAAGATAAGACAGAATTAACGTACAAAAAAGTTCATGTCATCCAAAAAGCCAAAGTTGCGGAAGAATATTCCGTCGAAGTTTCAAATCTGGAGACAATGAAGAAAATCTTGGAAAACCTAGGTCTTTCCATAATTGAAAGCATGCAGAAACACAGGGTCAGTTACACGCTTGACCATGTACGCTTTGACATTGACCGTTACTCCGGCGGCTACGGATATATTCCTGAGTTTTTGGAAATAGAGGCAGAAAACATTGATTTAATCCACAAGTACGCCGCGCTTTTAGGTTTCAAAGCCAAAGATTGCTTGCCATGGTCCACTAACGAATTGATCCGCCACTATTCTTTCAAAGAAGGCAAAACGGAAGGTTAACAAAGTTCGCTGTCCTAAGGCGCAGGTTTGACAGGTTTACGCGTAGAACGCACTTTGGCAACTTTTGTCGTTGGTTGAGTTTTTTCAGAGGTTTTCTTCGAAGCATTCCACGCAGGGTATTCGCCGTGTTCTTTCTTAAAGCTCTCCAGAAGCTCTTGTTGTGCTGACTTCGGATTATCACTTAGCATCCAGCTGATCGCGACTTTTTCGACATATCCGTCATTAAGCAACCTTGAGCTAATTTTCCTGGTTGTTTTTCCGCCGTATCCAGCCAAGTATCCACCAAAGATTCTTTTATTTGGTTTCTTTGATCTGCCAATGTACAAAATGTCAGAGGCGGGTTTCCCAGTGAGTGTGCTGTCAGCTAAGACCAAAACGCTGCCTTTATTGAAGGGTAGACTAGAAAAGGGCAGTCCTTTTAAGGGAACGAATTCTGCAAAGCCGTTTTCTTTAAGAGTTAAAGAATTCATGTGTTTTAGTAATTCGATGCGAAATTTAACCTTTCCTATATAGCCCATAGGTGCCTATATATTCTATTTTCGGAGCCCTTAATGACAACCTCCTTTCTATCAAACGCTGGAGACGCATCGACATGAACAAAAAGGTCCCGCTTTTCAAATACGAATCATTTGCAGTTCACAGAGCAAAATGTGTCATATCTGTTGATTTGCCAAGGAAGCACACCCGCTGATCGTAAATATCTCAGCTCCGACGGAGAGTTGTTTATATAGATTAATTGATAAGTCAGGAAGCCCATTTTTTCTAGCGAAAATAGTTAATCACGCCAAAACGTTGAAACCCTTCAGGTGAAAGACTTTTGTTAGCTCCAGATAACCTTGATTCTAAGGCTACTAATGCTTTAAGCCAGAAAAAATTACTAGATAACCCAAGCTATTTCCTTAACAGGGAACTCAGCTGGATAAGATTTAACGCGCGCGTCCTTGAGGAAGCACGTGACATTTGGCATCCCTTGCTGGAAAGGGTTAAATTCATCGCCATCTGCGGCAGCAACCTTGACGAGTTCTTTATGACGCGGATTCCTCGACTTATGAAAAAAATCAACATAGGGTCTGATGAAAAATCCACGGATGGAATGACCTCCCTCGAGCAAATTGAAGCCACACGGAAGGAAATAATCCCCTTCATACAAAATCACGCAGATTGCTGGAGAAACGAACTTCTCCCGGCCCTAGCAAAAGAAGACATCTACATCAGAAACTTTAACGACTTATCCGAGAAATGGAAGGAAAGCCTGCGCGAGTTTTTCAAGAAATCCATTCTCCCATCGATGAAAATTCTTAAAGGCTTCAACGGCGCCGCAATCGAGAATCTGCACATAACCCTCTTCGTATCAGGCTTTCCTGAACAAGATTCTTGCTACTTAGTTGATGCCCCCACTGAAAAGTTTGGAAGACTCATAAGAATCCCAAGAAATGGATACAGCCAAGAAACAGACAAAGAAATAGAAAGCATAGAGTACGACTTTGTGTTTTTGGAAGAATTAATTCTAAATAATTTAGATTTAATTTTCCCAAACCAAAAAACGCTGACAGCATATCCATTCAGGCTGACACGCAACGGAGAAATAGATATTTTGATGGATGAATCCGCAGACTTCCTCAATTCCGTAAAGAAGAGTGTGTCGAGCAGAAAAGCAGGGTTCCCCAGCAGACTCGAATTTGACAAGAAAATGCCTTCATTCATAAGGGAAGCAATAGCCAAAGCATTAGGCTTGCCAGACTTCTCAATCTACGAGTTTGATGGACCACTTGGGCTCGTAGACCTCTGGCAACTGCTTAAAATAAACCGCCCTGACCTCAAGGACAAAAGCTTCCTTCCATCCATTTCGCCCTTGCTGACCCCTGAAAAGGACATGTTCGCAACTATTGCCAAACGAGACTTCGTCCTCTATCACCCCTATGACGGCTTCGAAGTAATCATCGATCTGGTAAGAGAAGCAGTTAAGGATAGTAATGTTGTGGAAATCTGCATAACAATGTACCGGATGGATCCTAATTCGCCGGTCGTTGACGCATTGATAGATGCTGCCAAGAAAGGCAAAAAAGTAACCGCGATAGTCGAACTGAAAGCCAAATTTGATGAAGAAAACAATATCCTTTTGGTTTCAAAACTTAGGGAAGGCGGTGTGAATGCCGTTTACAATTTTCCCAAGTTAAAGGTTCATGCAAAACTTTGCCTAATTGTTAGGAAAGAAAAAACTGGCCTTGTGAGGTACTCGCACATCGGCTCAGGCAACTATAATGCGGTGACAGCGAAAATTTACGGCGACATAGGTTATCTTACGGCGAAACCCGAAGTGGGATTGGAACTTGAAGAGCTTTTCAACATACTCGTAAATGGGCTTCAAGAGAGAGAATTTAAACATCTGCTTGTGGCTCCGAAAACGCTGAAGAGAGAAATTCTTAGGCGAATAGATAGAGAAATAGGTCTTCACCGAAAAACAGGCAAAGGCTACTTAGCTTTTAAACTCAACCATCTAGAGGAAAAAGAGGTTATTCAAGCACTTTACAAGGCATCCATGGCCGGAATCAAGGTTGACCTCAACGTCCGAGGCTTGTGCTGCTTAAGACCGGGAATAAAAGGAATAAGCGACAACATTTCAGTGATATCCATAGTGGGACGCTTCCTTGAACACGCCCGAATTTATTACTTCCGTGACGAAGGAGAAGATGAAGTGCTTATCGGCAGCTCAGACTTGATGTTCAGAAACCTAAACGAAAGAATTGAAGTTCTCTTATCAGTGCCTGACCCGCACCTGCGACGAGCTATCCTTGAATACATGCTTAAAATCCACCTTTGCGACAACATCAAAGCAAGAAAATTACTGCCCGACGGAACGTACGAGAGAGTTACGCCCAAAGAAGGCGAAAAAGTCATCAACTCTCAAGCTTGGCTAATTCAGAACAGAGGCATTTGGAATGAACGCACCAGTTAAGTCTCAAAAATGCAAAAGCGACACAAGCTACTGCAAATTTGGCTCTGAAACGCTCCTCAAACTTCTTGCATTTTTCGAAAACCAAATTGTCGGCGTAATTAAAAGCGACGACATCGAATATGTTCATAGAATGCGTGTTACCTCCCGCAGAATCAGGGCTGCGCTGCCTCTTTTCAGATTCTGCTTTCCCAGAAAAGAATTCAAGAAATGGGTACGTGAAATTAAGAAAGTCACGCGTCTGCTCGGCGAAGCAAGAAACCTTGATGTTCAAATAGCCTTCATAGAGCAGTACATGAAGAAGCTGAAGTCTACAACGGAAAAGGCAGGTGTGGACTTACTGCTTAAGCATCATAAAGACCGCAGAAACAGAATTCAATCGTCCGTTGTTAGCGGATTGGAGAAGCTAAAGTCAACTGACATTTTGGAGGACATTCGCAAGTTTTGTGAGCAAGCCGTTAAGGAATTATCAAAGGCGACTTTTGATTCCTCGCAGGTGCTGGAAAAAGCCCATTGGCACATATCCTTTAGACTAGACGATTTCCTCGCGATGGAAGAGTACGTTCACTTAGAAAATGAAATCCTAAAGCACCATGAAATGAGAATCTATGCGAAGAAACTCCGCTATACAATGGAATCCTTTGCACCACTATACAAAAATAAACTCGCTGAAGAAATAGAAACAATGAAAGCTTTTCAAGATGTTCTGGGTGAAATGCATGACTGCGATGTCTGGATAGATTACATACCTAAATTCATAGACCAGGCAAAAGCCAAAATCGAATCTAAAGGAAAGAGAAAAGGAGACACAGCAAAAGTTGAGCAGGCACTTCTGAATTTCTTAGCTTATATAAAAGAAAAAAGAAAAGAACACTATAGCCAATTTGTTCATCTTTGGGATGAAAACAAAAAGAAAGGCTTTTTTGTTCAACTTAAGAATGCAAACAACACTGGATTCAGCACGACTGAGGAAAAAACAAAACAAGTCCTTGCAAATCCCCATGTTAAAATTGCTGCTTTGGCGGATGTTCATGCTAATCTGCAAGCTTTGGAAAGAGTGCTTCAGGACGCTGAAGAACGAGGAGTGGACATTTTTCTGAATGCGGGTGACTTAGTAGGGTTCGGTCCTTACCCAAACGAAGTCGTGGAGCTACTGAGCGAGAAAAACGTGCTAAGCATCTTGGGCAATTATGACCTTGAGGTTATTGAGGGCAAAGCCAAAGCTAAAGGCGCAAAAAAACTTGCTTCGGAATTTGCCAGGAAAGAGCTGGCAAGGTCATGTGAAGGTTACCTTCATTCTTTACCTCGTGAACTTAGGCTTAAAGTGGCAGGCAAAAAACTGCTTGTAACACACGGGAGTCCCGAGTCGATTGAAGAGCACATTTACCATGATACGCCGGTTGAGCGGCTGAAAACCCTTGCCGATGCTGCCAAAGCTGACGTGGTAATCGTGGGGCATTCTCATGAACAATTCTGGAAACAGGCAAACAGGTTCTGCTTCGTCAACCCTGGAAGCGTGGGAAGGCCTGACGACGGAAACCCTCAGGCGGCTTACGCAATCTTAAGCTTTAACCCCTTCAAGGTTGAGTTGGTTAGGTTAGACTACGACGTCGCGGCTACTGCAGACGCTCTTAGGAAAAAGGCGTTGCCTGAAAGTTTCGCTCAGATGCTAATCCGAGGAGTCTCTCTCGATACCATAATCGAAGAGGATCGAGCAAAAGAAAACTCCATGGTTCAAAACTGCAAAGGAATAGTGGAAGCTTCTAAGAAGATTTCGAAAATCTATTGGCAAGACACTGAACATTACGAGCAGGTTACTCAACTTGCTTTAGGGTTCTTTGACGGGTTAATCAATGTGCATCAGTTGGGCAAGCGGGAACGATGCTGGCTTGAATGCGCCGCAATTCTGCATGATGTAGGCTTGTCAAAAGGCATAGGCGGTCACCACAAAGAATCAGCCAAGCTTATCCTCAACGATACGCAGTTGCCATTCACCTCTCAGGAAAGACGAATAGTAGCAAGCATCGCTCGGTACCACCGCAAAGGCTTGCCCAAACAGAAACATTACAACCTTGCGTCGTTGGACCGCGTAACCTTCCATAAAGTAAAGATCCTGGCTAGTCTTCTTCGTGTAGCAGATGGCTTAGATTATACGCATCAATCAATCGTTAAAAGTTTAAACATCAAAGTGGGCACCAAGAGGATTACTTCTGAATGCGTATGCGAAACTGAATCGATGCTGGAAGAGCAGGCTTTTAATAAGAAGAAGGATTTGTTTGAAAAGGTCTTCGCTAAGAAATTGGTGCTGGTATGGAAGCGACAGTGAAAACTGCTGGACATGTAGTCGGGTTTGTGGACATCGGAACAAACTCAGTGCGTCTTTTAGTGGTGAGGATAAACCCCAATTTCTCTTACACGATCATCAGTCAAGAAAAAGAAGTTGTCAGACTTGGCGAACAAGAATTCAATGACAGCACACTCAGACCAGAAGCCATGGAACGAGCCATTTTTGTCTGCGGAAAATTCTCTGATCTCGCCAAAACTTATGGCGCCACCGAAATAATAGCCGTCGGAACCTCAGCCATTCGGGAAGCGCGAAACCAATCCGATTTCCTTCAGAGACTTCTCAGCGAAACAGGACTCAATGTACACGTGATTTCGGGAGAAGAAGAAGCCCGCTTGATTTGCCTAGGCGTGTCAAGCGGAATAGATATCGGCGAAGAAAAGGCTATTTTCATAGATTTAGGCGGTGGCAGCACCGAAATTGCCATCGGAAACCAGCACAAATGCTTCTACGTGTACAGCCTCAGGTTAGGGGCAATTAGGCTAACAACTCAGTTCATTGGTGAAGGCTGGATTGGACCCGTAGGAATCAACATCCATAAAGAGATAAAGAATTACGCTTGCAGCAAGGTTCACGTGGTTAAAGCGAGAGTCCTCGAGTACGGCGTCAGGCTGGCGTGGGGGTCATCAGGCACAGTCATAAACTTGGCAGAAATCGCGAACAAACTCTTCAAGAAGAACGGCAATGGAGGCGTTCTCACTCTATCAAGGAAGAACCTGAAAAAGTTGGTGCCGATTCTTTGCTCCCTGTCCCTCGAAGAAAGAAAAAAGCTGCCCGCTATCAACCCTGATCGAGCCGACATCATAATCGCTGGGGCAGCCATAATCGAGGCGATCATGGAAGAGTTCGGCTTAGAAGAAATCAGCATCAGTCATAGAGAACTGCGGGACGGACTGCTTGTTGAATACTTGTCGAATTTTGAGGGCTTCCGAGAACTACAAAAGGCACCAATGAGGAACAGGAGCGTTTTGCACTTAGGCAGGTCTTGCAACTTCGACGAGAAGCATTCAGAAGCAGTGGCTTCTTTGGCGCTGCAGCTTTTCGACAGCGCAAAACAAATCGGGCTACACAATCTGGGCGAGACGGAGAAAGAACTATTGAAGCACGCAGCAACCTTGCATGATGTCGGCGATTTTCTCTCGTTTAATGACCATCAACTTCATTCTCGCTATATCATTAGCAACGCTGAACTTCTTGGTTTTGATCGGAAAGAAATCCAAATAATGGCTAACATCGCACGTTTTCACAGGAAAAAGTTACCTTCCAAAAAAGCTCTGAAATCCACAGGATTGGACGAAAAAACCAGAGAGGCTGTTGCCATTCTTTCAACGTTTCTTCGATTTGCAGAAAAGCTTGACCGAAGCCACTGTGGACTTGTGAAGAAAGCGGAATTTATCAAAGTCAATAAAGATCAAGTGCTGCTCTCGTTTTATTCAGACTCTGACTGCAGCTTTGAAGAATGGAGTATCATTCAGAATCGGCAAGCGTTCTATGAAGCTTTCGAGAAGCAGCTGGACGTTCACTGCGTAGTTACGCCTAGCACGTAATCAGCGTCCCGAGCGCGTTAAAAACACATAGAAAAAAATCGGCTCAGAATTGGTCATTTGCGCCTTTTAATAGCTATACCTGCCTGATACACGTTTATTCTTTTTTCAGTTCAGCTTTTGCTTTTTCCAAAGCTGCGTATTGTTCTTTGCTCAAAACAGGATATTTTAAATCCAGCTTCTTGATTTGCGACACTATGATCTCAGAGATCGATGCGTGGGTAACCCATTTCTTGTCTGCAGGAATAATGTACCAAGGCGCCCATTCAGTGCTTGTCTCGTTAAGCATGTCTTCGTATGCTTCTATGTAATCAGCCCATTTTGAGCGTTCTGAAAGGTCTGTGAGCGAAAATTTCCACTGCTTATCAGGGTCTTCGAGGCGTTTAAGCAGCCGCTGTTTCTGCCGCTTCGTTGAGACGTTGAGGAAGAATTTCAGCACTATCGTGCCATTCCGTACTAGGTGACGTTCAAACATGTTTATGTCCTCGTATCGTTGATTCCAGAACGCTTTTCTTTCCACCTCCGGAGGCAGCTTCTGCTTTTCCAAGACCTCTGGGCGAACCTTAACTATGAGCACGTCCTCGTAGTATGAACGATTAAAAATTCCTATGCGTCCCCTTTCTGGAAGAGCTTTCGTGTAACGCCATAGGAAATCGTGATTCAGCTCCTCTTCAGATGGAGTTTTGAAACCGGTGACTTGGCAGCCTTGAGGGTTAACTCCCGACATTACATGTCTGATTACGCTGTCTTTGCCTGCTGCATCCATCCCTTGGAGAATAATCAACATTGAATACGTATCGCTTGCCCAAAACAACTCCTGCATCTCAACCAGTTTCTGCCTGTTTGCTTCAAGAACAGCTAGTGCCCGTTCTTTTACTGCTTTTTTCCCCTCTTTGTCTTCCTGTTTCTTAGCCCATTTTGGAATCCAACCTGAATCGCAAGTCTTTAAGATAGTCTTTTTGTCAGGCGGCACTTTGAAATCTTCTGCATCCATTTGCATGCCAAAACAGCCTCACTGAGATTAGGGTTTGCTGCTTAATAATAGCTACTGCAGCATTCAAAGAGCCGTACGACTAAGGATAGCTACCGTCGGCTAAAACCAATCCGTATTTTGTTTGTATTATAACCGAAGTTGCTAGAAGGAAGAGCTTTTAGCTGCAAGGTTAAGTTATGATTGAATATCAGCAGATTTTCCTTTAATACAATAATACATCTGGTCAAGCGCATAGTTTTTAAATACTGGGCAATTGGGACATAAACATAGTTTCGCATTTTCCTTGTTGTCTGGAATTGCATTACCCAAAAATTGTCACCAGAAAAACATTCTGGCAAAAGCTAATAATCGTATGTGATTGCTTCCAACCAACAACAGAACAAAAGGCACTGCATTAAGTTTGGCTTGAAGGACTTCGTGACAAAGCTAGCCGCGGTTTGCCGCCTGCACATGGAATAGAATTCTGAGATTGCGACGGCATTATTGTTTTTGTCCGCATTCAGGGCAAAAATGCGCTGTAGCTGAGATTCGGGTTTTGCATCGGGGGCAGATTTTTAGCAAAATTGGTTGACGCAGAGGTACGCCGCAGAAATTGCAGTAGTTAGAGAACGAAGCTACTTGTGACCCACAATTTGGGCACTTCAAATACTGCGAATAAGCTGGAACAGGAACCATAATAAAAGCTGAAAGTATAATTCAACACCACAATGAATATGCTGCAACCTGCTCTTTTCTCTTTTGTGCCGTAATCACCAAAACAGCTCAGCAGGCGTAGAGAAAGAATGTTGCTTGTATTTGAAGGAGGAGATTGGTGCGCACACACACAACTAACGAATGGTTGGTTCAATTTCTATGTTTTTTGTCGTATCTGCTGTACCAGTGCATACCTGCTGTTTTTTTTACTTTTTTTCTAAGCAGGGTTAAGACAAAACCCTTATGCCTATGAAATACATTACTTAATATTAATTAATGTTGAAAGCGAGGACGATGTCTTTTTAGCCCCAAAAAACGAGCACCAAGAAACGCAAAAAACAGACGCGGCAGAGGCATAGATTACCCATTTGAAATTGGGGAAGAATACGAAGTAGACATAGTAGATATGAGTCCAAACGGGGAAGGCATCGCCAAAATCAAAGGCTTCCCAATCTTCATCAGCAACGCAAAACCCAACGAACACCTAAAAATAAAAATAACAAAACTAATCAGCGGCTGCGCAGACGCCCAAATAATCCCTTGGTAGAGAGGGCGAATTGGAGTGATTGGAGAATTAGTGTTTTTTGAATGTGCAAAATGCGGTTTTTGAGGAGATTGGTGCGGTCACCGGGATTTGAACCCGGGTCGTCAGCTTGGGAAGCTGATGTCCTACCAAACTAGACTACGACCGCAAATGCCTTTTGTATTTAGGCTTGGGTAAATATATTGGTTCTTCTAAAATAGTCTAATTCGGTAATAACGCTTTATACCCTTAACATTCCATGGAAATATAGAAAGGCTATTTTCTTTAACGAGCAAGCACATCGGAGGTAAAAATGGGCAAAGACGCTAAAACAGTACTAATTATTGTTGATGACGAAAGCATCAAAAGGACCTTCGTACGCAGTTGTTGATGTTGTTGTTGAACTAACTTCTTTTTCGTTTACAGAAATCACAAGACCTAGACGGCAACTTGAGCCTGATAGCTTCTCAGCTGCGGTGAAACTTCAGCCAGCTTGGCGAGACCCTGCTCAGACATTTCTCTCAAACGCCATCTTGAAAAACTATACAGCCTCCCCATACTCAAAGCGTCAGCAGAAGGCCCAATAGTACTGACTATTGCGCTGCAAATAGTACTTACTAAAGTACAGTCATAATGCAGGTTTAATAGTTATAACTTTGGCAGTGGGCTTGACTTTGACTATAGTATAGAGCTTCAAAAGCATCAGAAGCTGGCTCTTTGTTGAACAAAAGCTTTACGAATTGTTTGAACAAAAGAGGAGCCTCTCCAAGCCTTTGAATTACATTCTTATGGCTTCAACGGTTCTTGGCGACTCAATTGTCGCGACAAATGCCGTAGCTTTTGTCTGGACAAAAAAATTAACCTCAAGCGAGCTCGATAGTGGGCACTATCGCTGTGGAAATCGTGTGCACTATACTACAGTAGGCTCAATAATCGCAACTATTGATTTTTGATTAGTCGCAACTAAAGTACAGTCAAAAAGCTGCTTTCTGATGGCTTCTAGGCTCTGCCAAGTTTGTATGTTATTTTTGGAATCATTTAAAAAAATTATTTCTTACTTTTGGTATCTAAGCAAGCATAATCGTTATCTCTAACTAACCAGAAAGAATACCAAGGAGAAAAACAGCTTTGCCTAAAAATTACACTTACACCGACGCAGGCGTAAACCGCCAACAACGCGCCGAATCCAAAAAAGCCCTAAAAACCCTGCAGGAAACCTACAAGCACAGCCATTACGGCAATGTAATGCATCTGCCATATGGTAACATTTTTCCAATCGGAGAAAACACTTTCCTTGACCTTGTCATAGAAGGCGTAGGCACCAAAGTCCTCATAGCACAATTAGCACAAAAATATGATACCATAGGCATAGACGCAGTAGCCATGGCAGTCAACGACGTAATCCGTTCAGGAGCTAAACCGCTCGCCATAGTGGATAACATTCATGCTCAAGCAAGCGAACCCCAGCTTGTAAAAGCATGGCTAAAAGGAATCATCCAAGGCGCCGCTGAAGCAGAATGCCCGGTCACTGGTGGAGAAACAGGCGACGTTGCAGAAATAATAAGAGGGTTAACAGAAAACGCAGGCTTCGACATGGTGGTCGCTTCAGTAGGTCAAGTTGAAAGGCTAGAAATCATCACCGGAGAAAACATCAAACCAGGCGACCCAATAATAGGCTTAGCCAGCAACGGATTGCACAGCAACGGCATAACAATGGCAAGAAAAATCCTCTTTAAGCAATGGGGCGGAAAATACCAGCCAAACGACACCCCAGCAGGCTTGGACAGGGAAATAGCCCTTGAAGCCCTTGAACCAACAAAAATTTACGTTAAGCCACTACTCAAACTAGCGGGCGAAGTAAAAGTCAAAGCAGCCGTACACATAACGGGCGACGCGTACATGAAATTCAACAACCTTGTCAGTTTCTCGCCAGGCATAGGCTTTGAATTTACCAACTTTAAACCCCAACCCATTTTCGGATTGATTCAAAAAACGGCGGCTGAATTAGGCTATACTATTACAGACGAGGAAATGTTCAAAACCTTCAACATGGGCTGGGGCTTCGGCATAATCGTAGACAAAACAGAAATTGATAAAGCCATGAACACGCTAGAGCAAGACAACTCAAAACCTGAAATAATCGGCAAAGTAACAGAAAAACAAACTGTAGAAATACACTACCAAAACAAAAAGATGATATTGACGTAAAATTTTGCTTTTTTTATGACAAAAGCGTTTAAATCCTGTAAGCTTAATTTAAAGGCTCATGAAATACCACGCTAAAATAGAAGTCAGCCTCAAACCAGGTCACAGCAATCCTGAAGGGGAAACAACAGCCCGTTTACTAAAAGAACTCGGCTACAAAGTAGAAGCAGTAGACGTGAGCAAAGTTTACACTGTCATTCTTGATGCACCAACAATTAAAGAAGCCAAGGCAAAGGCGGAAGAAATGAGTAAACGCCTCTTGGCAAACCCAACCAAAGACAATTACATAATAACCGTTGAGGAGCAGAAATGAACGATAACCTCTACATCCACCGTAAAACCAGCTATGCGCTCTACGAGGTAGCCTTAGCCAAAGCCACCGACCAACAACTCGTCGAAATCAGCAACGAGCTAGCCTTAGGCTTGAGCCTACAAGAAATGAAGAGTATCCAAGCCTACTTCAAGAAAGAAGGCAGAAACCCAACTGATGTGGAGCTGCAAACCATCAGCCAAACATGGTCAGAACACTGCTACCACAAAACCTTCAAAGGAAAAATCCGCTTGGACGGCAAAGAAATCGACAGCCTCTTCAAAACTTACATTGCAAAAGCCACAAAAGAAATCAACCCGCCCTGGTGCTTCAGCGTCTTCGAAGATAACGCTGGCATCGTCCGTTTCGATAAGGGCTATGGAATAGCCGCCAAAGTTGAAACCCACAACCACCCGTCAGCAGTTGAACCTTTTGGCGGCGCAGCTACTGGTGTCGGCGGCGTAATTCGAGACATCCTCGGTGTCTGGGCAGACCCAATCGCGTGCACGGACGTTTTAGGCTTCGGACCACTAGATTACGATTACAACAAGCTTCCTGCAGGCGTAAAACACCCAAAATACGTGTATATGGGCGTCACTGCTGGCATCAGCGCTTATGGAAATAACATGGGTATCCCGACTGTAAACGGAGCAATATACTTTGACGACAGCTACACAGGCAACGTCACCGTATACTGCGGATGCATAGGACTTTTACCATTAAATAAGTTCATTAAAAACGCTAAACCTGAACATGCAATTGTGCTGGCAGGTGGAAAAACAGGACGCGACGGCATCCATGGCGTAACCTTCGCCTCAGCCGAATTAACTGAGAAATCAGAAGAAATCTCAAGACCAGCCGTACAAATCGCCGACCCAATTGAAGAAGAGAAAGTCAAACGGGCATTAATAGAAATCCGCGACCTCCTATTGGCATCGTCGACTACTGATCTTGGCGGAGGAGGCTTATCCTCAGCCGTCGGCGAAACAGCCGAAAAATTCGACTGCGGAGCGACCATTGAGCTTGGCAAGGTACCGTTGAAGTATCAGGGTTTGGCTCCGTGGGAAGTTTACATTTCAGAATCGCAGGAAAGAATGCTCCTAACCGTGCCACCGGAAAACTTGGAGCGAGTCATGGCGATTTTTGAGAAAGAAGACGTCCAAGCCACAGCAATAGGCAAACTAACAACCGAGCGCCGCCTACACCTGAATTTTCACGGCGAGAAAGTTGCCGACATGGATATGGCGTTTCTGTTTAATCCTTGCAAAAGCATGAAAACAGCAACCATTGAAACCCTAAGCTTCACGGAACCAAAATTTCCTGAACCAGAAAACCTAACCGAAACCCTGCTGCAGCTTCTTTCTGCGCCAAATATTGCCAGCAAAGAAAGCGTCATACGCACTTATGATCATGAGGTAAAAGGAAACACTACGCTTAAACCCTTACAAGGAAAGTACGCTGGACCAAACGACGCCGCTGTTCTGAAACCGCTCGACGATTCGTGGAAAGGCTTAGCGATTTCATGCGGGATGAACCCGAATTATGGAAAGATTGATGCTTACTGGATGGCAGCTTCAGCCATTGACGAGGCAGTGAGAAACAACATCGCTGTCGGCGGAAGAAGAATTGCACTGCTGGACAATTTCACTTGGGGTAATCCTGAGAAACCAGAGCGCTTAGGCTCGCTGGTAAGAGCCTGCGAAGCCTGCTACGACTTTGCAAAAGCGTTTAGGACGCCGTTTATCTCTGGAAAAGATAGCCTCTACAACGAGTCCCCGCTAGGTCCAGTCACACCGACACTGCTAATTACTGCAATAGGCATTGTTCCTAACATTCAATTTACCACTTCTATGGATTTGAAAGCGCCCGGCAACTTGCTCTATGTTGTCGGGGAAACGTTCAATGAACTTGGCGGTTCAGAATACTACAAGCTCAAAGGCTACTTAGGCGCAAGCGTGCCCAAAGTAAAAGGCGCAAAAGCCAAACGCACATTCAAAGCTGTAACTAAAGCCATCGATTTTGGCTTAATCAAAACATGCCATGACCTCTCTGAAGGCGGGTTGGCGGTGGCGGCGGCGGAGATGGCGTTTGCAGGCGGCTACGGCTTGGAACTGGATTTAGGTAAAGTGCCTGGCAAAGCACTTGAGCGGAATGACTTTGTGTTGTTTTCAGAGTCAAACAGCCGCTTCCTTGTAGAAGTCTCGGAAAAAGATAGGCAAGAATTTGAGGCACTAATGAAGGGTAAAGCCTGCGCTAAAATTGGGAAAGTAACCAAAGACGAGAAACTGCTCATTCACGGATTAAACCGAAAAATTGTAGTTGACGCTTCACTTGCCGAGCTGCGGCGTAGCTGGAAAAAAACGTTAAGCGGTGAGCCCTAAAATGAACCAAGAAGAAATCAAAGTCTGCGTCATGCGCGTCGGCGGAACCAACTGCGACTCAGAAACCCAGCGGGCATTTCAAGAGTTAGGCGTGCAAGCGGAAACCTTGCATGTTAACGAGTTAATAAAACGCCGAAATCTGCTGGATTATCAGGTGCTGGTTTTTCCAGGCGGCTTCTCGTTCGGGGATTATGTGCGTTCAGGCGTGATTTTTGCGCGGTGGCTTAGCGCCAAGTTAGGCAAAGAGATTGAAACGTTTGTTGATGAAGGCAGACCAATTCTTGGTATATGCAACGGCTTCCAAATACTGGTTGAGTACGGTTTACTTCCAGGCCTAGAGGGAGTAAGCGCTTATCCTGAAGCCACATTAACTACGAATGAGCCGCAAGGCTTCAAGTGCCAGTGGGTTTATCTCAAGCACGAAAACAAGGGAAAATGCGCTTTCACAAACAAAATCCCAGCTGGGAAAATGGTCAGGATGCCTATTGCTCATGGAGAAGGAAGGTTACTGTTCCCTAAGGAGAAAGAACAGGAAATGCTTGCAAAACTAATCGATGATGACATGATTGTTTTCCGATACTGCGATAAAAACGGCGAATCTGCTGACGGCAAGTACCCAACTAACCCGAACGGTTCCTTCTATGACATTGCTGGCATATGCAACAGGGAAGGGAACATTTTCGGTTTGATGCCTCATCCTGAAAGGGCAATGTACTGGTGGCAACAGCCCGACTGGACACGGCAACAGCAAATGCTGCAGTACGGCGACGGAAAACTAATCTTCCAAAGCATAATCGACAATTTAACCAAGAAGTGCTAAATCTTTAGCATAGGGCAAGCCCGCACGTGCGCCCATCTCCATTACGCATCTTGAAGCAACAAAATTCGCCAGCCGCCCGCATTCGGATAAGCTTTTGTTTTTAATTAAGCCGAAGAGAAAGCCAGCGCAAAAAGCGTCCCCAGCACCAGTCGTATCAACAACTTTCACTTTGAAGGGTTCGATTCTTAGCCGCTCGCGACCATCCGTCACGTAGCAGCCTGCGCTGCCAAGCTTAACTGCAACGATTTTGACGCCTCTTCCAATCATGAAGTCAGCACCTTTGCAATAGTCAGATTCGCCTGTTAACTGTTCAAGTTCAAATGAGTTAGGCAGCAAAACGTAAGTCTTTTTGATGATTGGTTCTATGGCTGAGTAGCCTTTTTGCGCGTAAACTGCGCCTGGGTCAAAGCTGACTTTAACATCGCTTGGTAGTGTGGTTAAGAGTTGTTTTTGTGTTTGGAGGGACTTTTCACCTACAAAAGAGGTTAAATGCAAAAACTTCGCTTGCGATGCGTAATCGGGTTTTATTTCTTCAAATTTGATTGTGTCGTTGACGCCTGAATTGATGTATAATGCTCTTGCACCTTTCTTGTCAACAAAGCCAAGCACTGCACCGCTTTTCCCTTGCTCTGCTTTGATTATGCCGTTTGTATCTACGCCTTCAGCGCTAAAACAATCCAGCTGCAACTTGCCTTCCCTGTCGCCAGCTACTTTGCCTATGAAGCCCACTTTGCAGCCGAGCCTTGCCAACCCAACCGTGGTGTTTGCGGCTGAGCCTCCGCAAGCCTCAGTGTAATCCTCAATGAAGCTTTCTTCTTCAGCCCGTGCAAGCCTGTTCACTTTGAAAAGCAGGTCAACGTTAAGTGCGCCAAAGCCAACAACGTCAAATCTGGTCATGGAAACAGCTCTCGCAAAAATATTTTGTGTTCGCCTAGTTTGCCGCCGTAGTTGCCAGCGGAAACCTTCACGACACCATCAATGCCTAACACTGCTTCGATTCCAGCTTTAGTTGCTTGTTTAACAGCATCTAAAGAAACCCCATCTATCACTATCTCTGCTATGTAGCCTACGCCTTCAGGAACACGAGATTCTTTGCCTAAACGCTCCTTAAGAGAGGGACAATACAGGTGGTTAGTTGTTGGACCAATCTTGGGAAAATGAGTTTCCGGCTTGGAGCCGGCAGAGCAGACGTCAAAGGGTGTAACTATACCACGTACATTATGGATGGCGGCTAAGGCTTTTTCTGCTGCTTGCCTTAAGGCTTCTTTTGTTTTACACATCACCCAAAAATTACCGCCCATGACACCACGGGCATAACTTAAATACCGCTCAATGATAAAGTCAGGAACCATCAGTGGGACAACGATGACTTCTCTACCGTGGCGCTTTTCAACCCATTCATAGCCGTCACCGCAATGCCCAACACTCTCCATCATGTCCATTTTGCCCTCAGCACTTGTCAAAGCGTCGTAGACAGCGGTGAAAGGCTTGACTAGGATGTCTTGGCGGATGCGGTAGGAAAGCTCGGTTTCAAACTTTTTTAGTGATTCAGCGAAGGCTTTTTTGGGGTTTCTTTCTCCCCAGAACTGCAGTATCGCGCCTTTGCGCTTATCAGGAGTTTCCTTTTCGCTAAGATATTTTTCGACTCCGCCTTCCACTCTGCCAATCACAACGGATGGCGTTGCTGTCGAATTTTCAGCAGCCTTACGTAAGGTTTCCTCGTCGTCGGCGGTAACAATTACTCGGCAAAAGATTCCAGTAAAGGCTTCGGCGTACGTGTCCTCTATTAATGCTTTTTTTGGCATTTATCCGAGTCTCCCGATGGCTACTCCTCGCACTTTCTTCCTAAACTCGCTGCTCTCTTTTACCAGCGTTTCCATATTTTCAGCTGTTACTATTTGAGCTTTAGGCAAGGCATCAGGATACAGGTCTGAGAGCTGTCTCAGCAAAGTAGCGTCCACTCCACTTTTTTTCAGCGCTTCATAGCTCCAAGACCGAAGCGTACGCATTGTTTTTTCTTTCCCAAATCTGCAGAACAAATCAGCAATCACAGCGGTGATAACATTATTTTCGGACAGAACCGCTACTTCAGCATTTTTAACTGCGTAACTATTGCCATTAAAGGATACGGTTAAGCCGCCGTTGGCTCGTACCAGTTTGAAGGCGTCCACGTCGGTTATGCTGTCGCCCACGTACATCACATCCGCTATTTTTGCGCTTAAACGTTTTACGGCATCGCGGATTGCTTCGGCTTTTTGTTCTCCGCCAACTGTTACGACATCGGTAAGCAGTTTACCTGAGCCCATCTTGAGGATTTCGTTCCAGAAAATCTCATCCAAGCGCTGAATTGCCATCTGGTCATTGCGCGAAAAGTTTTCTATTTTTTTTGCTTTTGGGGGAATTGTGATTATTTGCATTTGGGAGATTTCTTTCGCTATCTCCTTTAAGCGCTTTTTTTCTTGTTGGGTGATGGCGTATTTGTCTAGGCTTAGTTTGGTACAGTAAGTGTTTTCGTATGGGAATGCTAATGCTTTGCACAGCGCTCTTATGTAATGCTCGTAACTGGTGCTGACGATGAAGGCGTTGGCTATAGCTTGCACGTAGTGAAGCGTATTTTGGCTGTTAGCGATTAAAACAATATTTTTCTCTGAAAAGTCTTCCATCTGCTTATCCGTAACATCGTACGCTTTAAAGAAAGGCAAAACCAGCTTCAACGTGCTGCCCGCAGAGTAACCGGGCTTTCGCAAAACATCCGCCAGTACATCGTCGTACTTGCTTATGTTAGCAAAAAGTTTGTCTCCTTCTGGAATAAAGTGGGCTGTTAACTCGAAGGCGTTGTCGTTTTTGGAGATTGGTCCTTCACAGTCAGAAATGAAGATGCGCTTCACGCTTTGCGCCTCAAATTATCCATGTGACTAACGCTTTTTGCAATATGCTGCTTTGAGGCAACGTCGGTTCGGTTCCACAATGCCCCGCCCCTGATTGCTTTGGCGCCTTCAAGGCTGATTTCGCGCGCTTCCTCGATGCTTTTGCCGATGCCTAAAACTCCGACCGCGCGGGATTTCAAAGCGTAGTTTTTGCCGTTTCTTGTTTCCATTGAGCCGGGGTAGATGCGGATTCTATTACCGTACTTTTTGGTTAACGCATAAGCCTTTGAGAGGTCAACTAGAGTGTTAATTGTTGATTTGTTTATTTGGTTTGGGAACACGTCTGCGTAGCCGCCGTAGTCTGGCGGAACTTTATAGGTTAAAACGGTCGCCGCCTTTTCCAACTCGACACTCGTTAGATTTCCCTCAATCATCTTGAAGCATACGTCAACAAAATCATCTTTGATTAGTGGAAGCAAGTTGATTATTTCTGGGTCGCCGGGGCGACTGTTGTTCTCAAGAACCTTAATGCCATCGCCAGTGTGCATGAAGGCAAGATATAGGGGCACGCCTCTGAGCGCCGAATCATCTTTAATTTTAGCCTTCCAACCTTTGAAAATTTTATTAGCTAACGCAAGTTCACTTTCCCGTTCAGCCACAGTCAAGAAGGGCAATGTGTCGCCAACGTCCTTGTATGAGCCCATTCCGCCAGTGTTTGGACCTTTATCGTCATCAAAGGCACGCTTGTAATCGCGTGTATCTGGCAGGGGAATAAAGTGTTCGCCATCACAGAAAGCCATGAAACTGGATTCTTCACCGTCTATCTTTTCTTCTATTATTACTGAGCTGTATTGGAAGTTGGACATGAAATGCTCAAAAAGTTGCTCTCGAGTGGCGAAGTGGTCTCCCCAGACGCCGACGCCTTTTCCCAAAGCAGGCTTATCAGGCTTCACCACAGCTTGGTTATCTATCTCATCTAGCCAGCGGTAAACGGCACTTTTAACTTCCGCTTCACCCTTGTAGTCGGCTGGATTAAAAATCTTGAAGCGGGGATTAGCTTCTGGCGCAATTTCTTGGAAAAGCAGGCGCTGCTCTATTTTGCTGGCTTCTATGGCGTATTCTTGCTTTGGACAAATAACCGGTATACCTGTGCGTTTCTCAATGAGGTCGCGGATTCCTTCAATTATGGGTTTTTCTGAACCGACCAGAACGAAATCGATTTTATCCTTGCTTGATTCAGCGAATTTGCAGATTTCTTCAACGTCAAGGTTTGGGATGACAACGTGTTTTGCGGCTTTTTCTGCATTGAAAGGGTTCCGTTGTTTATCGGCGATGTAGAGTTCCACTTGGTAGTTTCTGCTTTGTAGAAGAGCGTCAACCATGGCGACTTCTCTTGCGCCGTAGGAAACGACCAGTATACCTATTTTTTCCATTCAAGATACACCGTTATGCTAAGAGAGGAGAGGGAACGCTTAATTTGCTTTGCCACCGCAGTTAGGGTTGAACTTCATCTGACTCGTAAATTCTTGTTTTTTCTTCGTAGCCATCGAAGAATCTAGTTTTCATGGCATCAGCCATTTTTTGAGCACATGGGGTTGGATACTTGCCTGTAATGCAGGCTAAACAGAGTTGGTCTTGTGTTTGACCAGTGGCACGTACTAATCCCTCAATGGACTGGTAGCATACGCCGTCTGCACCTATGATTTTAGCGATTTCTTCGGCGCTGTGTTTTGAGCCGACGAGTTGCCCGTAAGTTGACATGTCAATTCCATAAAAGCAAGGTCCAATAATTCGTGGAAAAGTAACGAAGACATAAATTTTTTTGGCTCCTGATTTTCGTAATTTATCTATAATTACCTTGGTTGTGTCCCCTCTGACTATGCTGTCTTCGGTTACGATAACTCGTTTACCATTAACTTTCGGACCTAAAATGTTGATTTTCCTATCAATCGTGGAAAAGCGCTCCATGTTTAGGAGTATGAAGGCTCTCTCGGTAACATAACGGTGCCGCCTTGATGCCCGTTCCCATCGTAAGCCTGATGCTTCATGGACCCCCATGGCTGGGTCATCGCCGGTTTCAGGCACTGAGAGAATCATGTCGCTATTCTTTACTATTTCAGGATATTCTTTAACGATATTTCTGCCGAACTCTTCGCGTATTTCGTAAACGTATTTGTCGTCAAACCTTGAATCAGGCCTAGCAAAATAAGCGTATTCGAAAGCGCAAAAAGCTTGGTGAGGGTTTTTAATGATTTGCGTGCGTTTGAAGCCGTCTTGTGAAACTGTGACTAATTCGCCTGATTTCAGTTCGAAGTCTCTTACTAAACTGTTCATGTCTAAGCTTGCGGTTTCGGAGGAAAAAGCGTAGGTTGCCCCAGCAGGGTCATGCCCAGCGCATAGCGGTTTTATTCCATGCGGGTCTTTGAAGGCGAAAAAGTCTCCGTCTCCGGTTAGGCCTGTTACGGAGAATGCGCCGTCTAAGCTTTCCATGACGGAGCGAACCGCGGATGCTAAGTCTTTGCCTTGTTTGAGTCCAAGGAGCATTTTGTGGCATACTATGTCGGAGTCGCAATTGTAGAGGAAGTCTGGGAAGTTTTCGGTCATTTCTTTTTTCAGCGGCAAAGTGTTAACTATGTTGCCGTTAAAGGACAGAGCAAGTTTTATCCCGTCTGCGGAAGCGGTGACTGGTTGAGTGCCTTGAATAAGTGAGGCATCATCACATTTGCCTGACGTTGTGTATCGAACGTTGCCGATGCCCATAGATCCTGGAAGGCGCCCGAACCATTCTTGTATGGCGTTAGTTTTTATTTTTGGAACTAAATCCAAGTTCTTGTAAACAAAAAATTGTTTGTTGTTGTATGTGAGGAAGCCGTGTGATTGATGACCTCGGTGGTTTTGGGCTCGGAGACCCCAGTAAACATACGGAAAGACAGGTTGATTTTCATAATTTATTGCACCAAAGATGCCGCAGCCTATTTTTAGTCCCTTCTAACTGTAATGGGGATGTAGTGAAAAAAGGGGTTTATCAGCTTTTAGTACATATTTAGCTAAAAAGCATGAGGATTTTGACATATTAAGCTGGAAAGAAAATATGTTTTGAAATCATGAGAATTAAAAAATAGTTAAAGAAAGGAAAGTTAGGGTTGCCATTTCTCTTGCAGGTATTTCGGAATCTCGCTGCTGTCGCGTGGACCAACTTGTACCTTCCAGCCGCTTAATTCTTCTATTTCGCCGCTGATTCTTGAGGCTTTGCCTGGGATAATGATTTTTCTATGTTTAACTTTGCTTTCTACGCCCGAAGCTTTGATTGCATCTGCCACGCGTTCAGCGGTTAGTTTGCGTCCTGCTACTCCGCTGTCGATTGCTGAACCTTCAGTTTCTACGACGATTAAGTATGCGTTGAGTTTGCTGTTTTCTATGTCTGATGCGACTGTGTAGTATGTTAAGGCAAAGTTTGATGTGAAGAACACTGGCGAGTTCTCATCTGGAGTTCCGAACACTTTGAGTCCTGGAGCGACTGCAACTGGTTTGCGTGGGTCGGTGTAAATGTTTTGTCTTAGCACTGTTGTCGGTAGCAGTGACCAGCCGTCAGCGCCATGCATCACAATCACATCAGCGTATCGGACAAGGAGCATTGAGGCTAAGTATGATTCGCGCCATTTTATGAGGTCTTCAGCTGTTTCGCCCCTGTCCACCCAAGCAACCATTGGGACACCCATTAATGGGAATCCGGCTAGTTCTTCGCCGCCTTTGCATGTTGCTCTGCGTAGCATAGTAAAGTTATTAATAGTATCTGGGAGCCCTTCGTTCGTGAATGTGCCGGGGTCTAAGACTAAGTCGGTTACACCGTAAGCCATCATAGTTTTAGCAAGTGAAAACAGAGTGTTTAGGTCGTTTGGTGCAGAAACCACTAGTGGGCAATTGTACATTAATGCGAGTTCTGCCATGTCTTTCCAGTTCTCAGCGTTAGCCGCATAGAGCAGTGGTCGTGCCTTTGGCGTCGCCATCAATCCTGCTTCAAGGACATTGGGGTTCAATGCGCACAGGATCATGGGTAAATTGGTTGTTTCAGCGACCTTTTTCACGGTGGCTTTGAATTTTTCAGCGTCGCCTGATGTTGAGCGGACAGCAATCATGTCCAGCTTTAGCGTGTAGCCGATGTATTCGAAGCTATAGTTTTCTATGCGTTTTATTCGGTTTATGACTTCTTGCTCGGTCATTTCGTCGGTTACGTCGATTGCGATGGCTGTAG